>AUXO015684954.1_pt1 | contig 21581 bp, 17 predicted proteins | sample 768731 | NCBI WGS metagenome assembly AUXO01 (sample SAMN02715735, study PRJNA202380) | gut metagenome | biome: sheep rumen | host: Ovis aries | place: New Zealand: Palmerston North
TAATAATAATAATAATAATAATAATAATAATAATAATAATAATAATTTATTTTATTTGTTATATATAATATAATATATATATTATTTATTTTATTATAATGAAATTCAATTATCATATTCATCTATACAAAAGTACAGTTTAGCGGCAACGCCGCGTTACGTAACGCTTGTATCATTCAATTTAAATTGAATAAATACTCACTCTTAATAAATGAAAATTTTTGTGAAACTCCGCGATTATTTGGTAGTAAATCTAAGAAAATTGCAGTCTATTTGTATATTTAATAGTAAATAGTTCATTTATTTTTAGTATTTACATTTAAATTTATTGGAGATTACAGCAGATGTTCACAGTAGATTACAGTTATTTCGTAGATCATTCATTCTTTTCTGATTATTCTATTTCATATATGCCTGGTTTAAAAGTTAAAGATATGAATTCAGCAAAAGTTGTTGTTAATGTAGATACAAAAACAGCTTATGTATATTGGGAATAATCAATTATGAATTTAATGATTGATCAGACATTAGAAAATAATATAACTGATTTATTAATAAAATATCGAGGGATTCAATCATCTATTAAAACTGTAAAAGAATCAATTTCTGATATAAATCAAACGCTCTCTATATTAGAGTCTGAAAGAGATACACTAAAGCTTTGTAAACCAATTATTGATGATATTATTAGTAAATTTTCTATCTCTCTTCTCAAGAAGTTAGAAGACTTATTGACAATTGGTTTGAAAAAGATTTTTTATGACAGGAATTATTCTATACAGATTAATGTAGTTGATAAACGTAATTCTAAATGTGTTGAATTGTTGTTAAATGATAATGGAAATCTTTTACCAGTTAAAGATTCTAACATAGCTGGCGGTATATTAGTTGTTATTGCATCTATTATTCAGATTTTCTTTATTATAAATTTACCAACAGTGTCTAAATACTTATTCTTAGATGAACAATTTAGTCAGCTGTCAAAACAATATGTTCCAACATTTATGGAATTTCTTCATACATTATGTGATGAAACAAATTTGTCTATTGTACTTATTACACATGATAATAAGTTTATAGAATACGGCGATAGAATCTATATTGCAGATAAAGGCAAATTTACATTACAGGAATCTGTATTGACTAATGCAGGTTAAAATATGGATCTCACAAGCTATTTTAACTCACTCCCAAAAATCGATTTATTGTACAATAAATATGCTACATTCTCACATTTCAATGGTAACCCATATAAACTTATTACTGGTTACGAAGTCTTCAAAAACAGCGAATTAGACCCGTTTATGAGACAATTTGTAATTGACCAGGGTAAGTGCATTGTGATGCCAAATATGCTGAATTCTGAGGTAATTGGGTTTGTAGTTAGATCAATATCTCAGAAGCAATTTAGAAATTATACAAAATGCAATTATATTCCTTATGGTGCTGGTGTAAATAAAAAGCAATTTTATCAACCATGGATAATTGTAGAATCTGCTTTAGATTCAGATTTTTTAAGAACATTTTACCCATTTGTAATTGCTACAAATGGTGTATCTGTTTCAGCTAATTGTTTAAATTTTATAAAAGGCACATGTTCAACATGTTATTGTGCATTTGATAATGATGATGCTGGTGAAAATGCGTTTCATAATTTATGCTATAAACATTCTGGAAAAGATTTTCATATTAAGCGTTTAAAACCACCTATATCATTAGATGGTAAACCTCTTAAAGACTTTGGTGAAATTCTTGATTGTTTACATAATGGTAATATTGAAGATTACGATTATTATGTATCTTTAATTAAATGTCTTATGCTAAATGTTTAGTTTAGCTGATATGCTTTGTATATTATAATAGTAAATACAAATATAGCATAATAACAATTATATTGGAGACATATATTATATTATGGCAAGAACAAAATCAAGTAGTCCAAAACAGGTAATCCCAAAGTCAGAAGAATTTGTTACAGATGGTAAACCTAATAAGTTTTGCTGGGATTATATTGAAACATTGGCAAAAGTAGTTGTTGCAAAGTATTTTGCAAAATATTTTACTTTATTCGATAAAGATGACTTAGTTTCATTGGCTATTACAGATGCAGTGTCTTTTTTTCAAAAGACGATTGATTCTGGTGCATATAAAAATATGCAAAATGTTCGTAATGTCTTATTCACACGAATAAGAAATACATTATCGAATTTCATTTTCAGATCAAATAAGCTAGTAAGTACTGACGATGAAATTTTAGATCTTGTTGTTGTATATCCTAAAACAAATAGCATAAAGCACGATGTTCTCGACTTGCAAGATCTTTCTATTAATTCAATAGACGATTTCAGGACAATATCATTAAAAGCTTGGAATCTTTATAAGCCAAATGCTAAGAATGTAAAATATACTATTAATGATTCAAATAATTCAATTAATGATTGGGAAACTTATTCAGAGGTTAAAAATATGAAATCACCATGCGATTTATTATCAATATATGACTATTATACTGAAGATCAAATTGAAAATCTTGCAAATAAATTAGATTCTATTTCAGGTCAAAATTATTTTAATACATTATATCAATTACTTGGTGATAAATTTTTAGCATTCCTAGACGTGTTTCAAGAAGATAAGCTGGATATTCCATCAACAACATTAGTTAAAAATCTTTTGATTGATGATGAAGTTATTGCTGATTATTCAGATGGATTAACAATTTCAGAATTAGCTAATAAGTATGGCAAATCTGAAAGTTCAATTAAACGAATTTTAAATTCACAAGAAATTATTTGATATGGATTACATTTGCTATGAGTGATGATGCTAATGTTAAAGATGATAACATTTCTCAGATTGTAAAAGTCGAGCATAAAAAGAATGATTCTGCATTTGATGTAATTGATGCAGCTGTTGTTGCAGATATTCCAGTTGAACTGTCAAGCAATTTAACATTATTAGCTAGAAAGCTTACATCATATCTTTCATATTATTCTGCTGCATCTTTAACACGATTAAATACATTAAATAAGTTTATTTCAGCAGCAGAAGATCGTTTATACAATGTAAATGTAGACAAGCTTGATATTAAAGAACTTAATGCACGTTATAAAGAAGCAAAGAAGGCACAAGCTGAAATTATGACTATTTGCGGTCAAGTTTCAAAGCAAGCTGTTGATACTGATAATACAGCACGTATGGATGAAGTTTATAATCTTCTTAAAGGCTTAAGTAATCAAACACTTCTTGAATTAAAAAATGCTTTAACTGATACAGAAGATGATGATACATCAGAATAATTATATGATTATAAAATGATTGCAGATTTAATTGATGATAAATTACATATTAGATTAATAACACGAAATGTTATGTCTGTATATTCAACTGATAGTAAATATACAGACGATTTTATTTTGAAGCTTAAGCATTCATTTTATACTATTAACTATTCAGATAAACAATCATATTCAAATACATTTATTGCATATTTAGTAAGAGATTACAATAAATATAAAAATATATTTCGGTACATCAGTAAGTATTATAACATTAAAAAATTTACTGAATATTTGAACTTTTTTGATAAAAATCATTTGTTGTGGTTGCATTTTTCTGATTTATCAGATGATGATTTGTGTCTTATTGAATGTTTAATATTATTACTTTCAAATAAACAGATTATCATTCTTGATTATTTTGATGATAGACCATTTGCATCACAGATGATGTCTTTACTATTCAAAATAGGATTAGAAGACAAATTAATTATATATCCATGTAAAGATGTAAACTTTGGTATAAATAATTCTACATGTCAATGCTTTGTACAATCGGCTGATTCAGTTAAAATACAAACTAGATTTTTAGATCATTATCTTTCTGAACAGTTAAATTCTGAAATTCATTATACTTCATATCATCCAGCTATTTATAATAGTACTAATAACTATATTATTCCACAAAAATATTCATACACACTATATGAAATTATTTTGATAATAATGTTCAGTATCAAAATGATATGCATAAAAATTTTTAATTGGAGGTATGAAATATAATGTCGCTTGATTATACTCGGGATTATTCAAATCACGTTTTATTAGACAATAAAGCAAAATATAGCAAAATATACAAATTACCAACTGAATCTGATGCAGCTGATATTGAAAAAGGTGATATACTTTTACTCCAAACACCATGCGGTAAATGGGGATTATTTATTGCATTATCAGCTGCAGATGAAGACGGCACACTTCATTTAGCTAAATATTCAGATCAAGAATTTATATCATTTGATGGTTATCTTGAAGAAAATGCATCGAGTTCAATCACAACAATAGGAAATTGTGGTTGTACTTAATTATATAACTTGGTGGTATTTATGGTGTATACATAGTGTATATGACATATATACTAACAAACAATGGAGAATAAACTATGACAGTTTCAAATGCAGAGTATTGTGGCTTTCTTAATGAATGTGAGTGCTTAATTTCAACAATTAAGACTTATATCGAATTTGAAGATCATTTATCAGGCTATCTTAGCGTTGATGAAAATGATGAAGATGGAAACATTACTAAACTTGCTCCAATGTCAAAAGAGCATTTTGTTACATTAAAAGACACTTCACGTAAAATTAGTTCATACGCCGATAGATTAAATACACTACTTAATAAATTTGAGCCAATGATAAATTCTGTCGCTAGATAATAAAATTATTTACCATTAAGTCCTAGATGATGTATATAAAATATATTTGTCTAGGACTTTTAATTTATTAATTACATTAGAGTTATAAAGATGATTCAAATAGTAAAATCTTTACTTGGAAATTCAGATACAGAATTTTATAATGAGCTTCAAATTATTCTTGCAAAAGAGAATAGTAATATTTTATCACCTGATGAGAAAGACGTATTTAATTATTTAAGCAAAGAATTTGACCACAATAAACAATTTCCAACTGCTGAAATTTTCTTATTAAAGTTTCCACAGTATAGAAATCAGCTAGATGAATTTGAAGCTTTTTCAATTTCGGATTTTCGATATTATAGAAAACAATTTATAACGAAACATCAGAATATAAATAAATCAAAGCTATTATATAAATTAGCAACTGAAGCTGCTATAGATGGTATTTCACCAGAGATGGCTGAAACTATTCGTAAGCATGCAAATTTTGAAACAGTTACTGAAGAAGAGCACTTGTCTTTTCGTGAAAGATATACTAAGAACATGAAAGACAGTGCTGGCTTAAAAACTTTTGTAGATCAAATTGATGATGATATTAGTTCAATTCCAAAAGGCGCTATGTGTACGTTAGCAGGCTTTACAGGATCCTTTAAAACAACATGGGCTGTAAATATGGGTGTAAAAAATGCTCTTGAAGGTAAGAACATTGCATACATTTCATTAGAGGTTGCTGAAGATCAGCTTGAATACTCTATATTAAGTCTATTTTCAAATGATAATCGTTTTACAAGAATGGGTTATCATCCAATTGAACATCAGAAAATTAGACAAAACAAATTGTATGAAGATGAATTAAACTTTTTATGTGATGTATTAGAACCAGAATATCAGAAGTCAATAGCACCAAATTTCCATATAATAGACAGATCTAGATTTAAGACATATTCAGAAAGTGAATTCATCGATATACTTTATCAGTTAGATGATGAAAAGCCAATTGATGCTGTTTTTGTAGATCATGTTGGTGAGCTTGCATTAAGAAGCCCATTATATAATGGTAATAATACAGGCGCTATTATTAATAAATATGTATCATTTTTTGGTGAGTTAACAGTAGATTTTAGACAAAATAAAAATCAAAAAAGACAAGTAACGATGGTATTGCTAGCTCAGACAAATAGATCTGGCTATAAAGCTGCAGCTGCATCATTTAGAAAATTATCATTAGTAACAAGACAAAACGATAAAAATAAATCACTTAATACTCAAGTAGAAGGATATAATTTAACAGCATTATCAGATTCAAATGAGCTTGAACGATTTTCATCTATTGTAATGACTGTATTTGCAAATGATGATATGAAGATCGCAAAACAAGCATATGTACAAGTACTTAAAACACGATATGGACAAAATGTTCCGCCTACACCTGTTGACATTGAACCTGAAGTATATTCATTTGGCGGTGATGCATCTGTAGATGAGTCTGAATTATCAGCTGATTTAATAGATTCACTTGCTTCATGTGAAATTTCACAAAAGTCAGCAGGAACAAATATTATTTCAGACTTAGATGACGATATTTTTGGTTTATAGTTCATTATAGTATATTATAGACGTATATAATATATAGACTTTACAGCTAAGTTTTATTGGAGCATATAAGTATGGCAAAAGCTAAAGAAGAAAAAACTACTAAAACAAAGAAATCAGATTTTACTTCACTATATTCTGAATTGATGGATTTAACCACAAAAGAAGAGACATTTTGGCCTAGTGGAAGTATTATTTTTGACTCAATTGTATCAAATGGTCGTGGAATTCCTGAAGGTACATTTATTGAAATTGCATCTGAATCTGGTTGTGGTAAATCTACAATGTGTTTACATATTTCAAAGAAATATTGTTCACAGGGTAAACGAGTAATTTACATCGACACTGAATCAGGTTTAAATGGAAATCAGATTGATTGCTTTGGAATGAGACAGTATGTTGATGATATGTTGTTCATTCCTGTACGTTTACAGACATATGGTGAAGTTGATGATTTTCTTTGTAAAGTAATTAATGATCCTGATGTAGCACTTATTATTTATGACAGTATCACAGCAACAGTTCCAGCAAGATTAACTGAAAAGAATGTAGACGAAATGAATGAGCCTGGTGTTGCTGCACGTGCACAGTCAAATTTCATGCAGAAGTTTAAAGCAAGATTTAAGAATTCAAATAAAACTGTAATATTTGTAAATCAGCTAAGAACAAAGATTGCAATGGGATATGGACAAGTAACAAAATTAGCACAAGCAGGCGGTCAGGCACTTGGCTATTATATGGATGTTCGAGTTATGCTTAAAAAAATAAAAATGCTTGAACAAACATTAGAGGGTTATGAAAAGCCTGTACCTTATGGAGCTGATCTTGCAATTTGGACTGATAAAAACAGATATGCACGTCCAATGTTAAAAAAGATAATTTCAATACATTTTGGTAAAGGTATTTCAAATGCTGGCGCTATTCGTCAGGTGCTTGAATATCATCATGTTGTTGAACGAGTTCCACGAAAAGGTTGGAATGTTAAATATCAAGGTGAAGATGTTTTAGTACCTAAAGATGATCTTGAAACATTTATTAAAGATCATTTTGAATACTTTGCAGAAGTTGCTGATAGCTTAGGTGGAATCGCATTAATTCCAAATGAAGATGATGAGGTTGTAGATTCAGCTGCTGAATTATCACAAGATGTAACATATGATCCAGATGATGTTGAAGAACAAGATGATTCATCTGATGAATAGTTAAAAATAAAATATAATATAAATCCCTATATAGATTATCAATTATCTATATAGGGATTACTATTATATAATGAGGTCAGCTTATGGCTTACAAAGACAATAATAAATTTGCACCAGAAGACTTTGCATCAATAGAAATTATTGATGAATGGTGGCCAAAATATACTAAAAATAATAAAGAAAAAGATTCTGATGGTTATACACCATTAGGCGCAGCTGTATTAAATAGTGCACCTTTAGAATGTATTGCTCATATAATGGAGCTATATACTTTTAATAAACCTAAAACTAATGATAAAAGCAATCCATTTATTGATGTTGACAATGATATAAGCAAAGGCAGATCACCAATTGGTGTTGCATGTCTCGCAATGAATGCTGATGCTATAGATGTACTTAGATCTAATTATTATGAGTATATTTTAAAAGATGAAGATGGTAACCAAATCCCAAAGCTAGATCATTATGGTGATCCTATTAATGCTGATGAATATATTATGTATACTTCTGTTCCATTATGGAATGAATATACTAAAGAAAGCTATAAATATAATAAAGTAAACCAGATAACTAAAGGATTTGGCCCAAAATTTCCGCCACAGCAATTTCCTGGTGATTTACATTATAAAAATTGTGATGATAAAAACGAAGCTGATCGGCTATATGCTGCAGCTTTACCAAAAGCTGATATTTTAATTAAACTTATTCCAAAAGTACCTGAAGGTTCTATAAAACCTAATTATAATGACATTACAGATGATAATGGAAATACATTAATCTTATTAGCTTGCGTTGCTGATTGTCATGAGTCTGTAGTACATCTTCGTAAGAATTGTGGTCATTTTAATGATATAAGTACTATTGATGATGATGATCCGGATCAAATTTTTATAAAGAATAATGATGATTTATCTGCATTTGATGTTGCACTAGAATCACAAGACACTGATCTTTTACCGCTATTACTCGATGGTCAAGTCCCAAGTCATGACTTTATTGATAAATTATTAGAAGTGTATTTTCATGAAAAAGCTAATAGAAAGATTAATAAAGTTTTAATTACACTTGTTACTGCTGAGCATATATATGATTATTATGTAAAAGCAGACAAAGAAGATGGTACAGAAGACAAATATGAATATGGCTATCCTGGTGATCAAGACTATATAAAATATTATATAATAGAATATATAGAAAAAGAGAATAAAACAAACTTATTCAATTTATTATTACCAAAGTATAATGATTCAGAAACCGGTTATGCGGTGCATCTAACAGAGTTTTTTGAAAAAAAGTGTAAACGTATAATTGCATTTTTATACAGAAAGTCATATATACCATTTAATATATCAGATCAGACAAATAAACTTAATACATTATTAAATTTTCATAGTAGTATTTTATATGCTGAAATAGTTAAGTTATTATATGATAGTCATGATGTTTCACTTCAGCTTATTTGTGATATTAGTGATAATATAAAAAGAAATAAGTGCATAGATAAAATATTTACTGGTGAATATAATAAGCATCTATTTATAGAGCTACTAAAAATAATCTCTAATAATACAAATGATGATATATTGGACCAGTATACTGATATACTTACTCATTTATATAATAATGGCAATAATGGTTATTTTACACTTAATAATATTGCTGAATTACAAGATGATCAATCTCTTGGTAAACCAGAAAAATTCTTATTTAATATTATTTATAAATTAGTTGGAAATGATATTGCTATTATAGAATCAAGCATTAATAGTACATATGATACATTTAAAGTTAATTACTGTATACATCTGTATACATACAATAAAATTATAATTAATGATATTATTAGCTCATCATGTTCACCTGAATTTAAGTGTACTATAATTAATACATTATATAATGGTAAAAATTTAAAACTAGATGATATATATTATATATATAATCATTATAATGATACATTATCCGATTTACATAGTGATTTGAAGCCACTCATTGGCTGTATGAAATATATCCAAGAAGACAATATAGTAACATCAGACTTCTTCTGGGCATATGATTTTACTAATCACACTTCAGCTAATTGGCATAGTCCAAAGAAATTATATGTAGATATACCACCTATTACAGCTGATATATTAAAAACTATACCATCTACTAGATACAAACAAGCTAAAATTGTTGATGCTACTGGTTCAGTTCCTCAAAGAAATCCAAATAAATTTAGATTAGCTGTATATAATTATCAACCAGCATTTGAGATTGATTCTGCATATAATGCAACTAGTAATCATAATGCTATGATTGTTGCTTTTGGCAATGATATTAATAGTATTAATGCTAATATTAATACTAATATACCAGTACAGAGTGATAATAATGAGTTATATTATATAGGATCAGGAACATATTTAGGTGAATCTGTTAACATTATAAATTGGATCACAACAAGTTCATTATATGTTGCATTAAATGATCAGTTATGCTATAGTAAAGAGTCTAGCGAATTACCAGCTATAAATTCAATTCAATTCAATTCAGGCTTTGATGTATCATTACCAGCAGATGGTAATAAAATAACAGCTATAAATGGCACTCATTGGAATTTACCATCAGTTTCAGATAGCACATATACAGATGCTGAAGGAATTAAATATAATGCTACTGGTTGGAAGATTGGATCAACAAATTATAATTTTAATGATGAATATGTATTTAATGATAGTAATGCTGTTGCACAACTTGAATTTGAAAAAGCTGTTGTTATATTAACATATCAGAAATCAAATTATGCTACATTAGATTTTAATTTACCAACTGCAGTACAAGCACAAAGCGGTGATACAATTCAATTAGCAACATTTGATAGTCAATATTATTATAATACATCTGGTATAAAATATGAAGCTAAAAAATGGACTATAAATGGTGAACCATATAATCCAGGTTCTTCATATCGTATATTTAATAATATAATAGCTGAGCTAAAATGCGATATAGCTAGTGTTACATTAACATATACAAAACCAGCTGATGTTACATTATATAATGAATCAGGCGACGTAGTTACCTGGCCTTCTGCTGTAACAAGAAATAGTGGGACAAGCATTACATTAGCAACATTATCTAATACATATTATAATGCAGATAGAGCAAAGACATATACTTTAACTGGTTGGAAGATTGGATCAACAAATTATAATTTTGGGGCAACCTATGCTCTTAAAGATAATACAATAGCTGCTTTACAATACATTGAAGCTACTATTACTGTTGGTATTGTATGCTCTGTCTCATCAGAGACTATTATAGAAGGCGTGCACTTTACACGTACATTTAAGCTATCACATAAACCAACAGCAAATGTTATATTAAATATTAGTTCAAATGTTGCTAATAATAGATTATATATTGGTAATTCAGTATCATCAACAACTAATTCAATATCATTAACATTTACAACATTAAATTGGGATAGTGAGCAAATAGTATATTTTAGAGCTAAAGATGATTCTGATGTAAACGGTGACATTACTGGTACTGTTAGTATTCAAGCAAATAGCACTAGCGATAACAGATATAATGGTTTAACTAGATCATTTAGTGTTACAGTAAAAGATAATGACTCTGCAGTTGTTGAACATATTGGTACACCTGCATTTGAGTCTGGATCATTTGCAATTAAATTTATAGAAGACAGTGATGAATATCAGGCTTGGGAAGAAACAAAAAATATAATTAAAATTAAAGACCAATGGGATAGTGCTTATCGAAATGGTTATTGTGTACAGCATATTCCAAAATCACCATATTGGACAACATCTAATAAAGTTTTTAATTATGATTTATTATATAATGACAATTTAGACGATTAACCTTATTATTTAGAAAATGAGTTATATATGCAAAGAAGTGAAGTATACTATAAATTTATATTCCCTGATTATAATAATCTTAGTAATAACGGCAATAATTTTGTTCTAAATAGTGATGGCGTAGATCAGAAAGGCGAAGTTAGAGCTTTATGTAATGAGTGTCCATCTCGTGTAATTACGTATGATCAGTTAACATCAGCTAATCCAGTTTCTATGTATACTAATGGAACTAACGATTGGACATCTGAGAAAAAAGATACAATAAAAAAATTTGTAGATTATTGGAAAGATTTACCAAAATATTTTAGTCTTAGAAATTACTGGGATCACGATCCACCACAAACAGGTGGTATGTCGTTAATAGTATCACATTCACCAGAAGTTGGTTTAACGTCCACTATGTGGACAAAATTTGATAGCAATGACATACAAAATTATAGTGGAGAAAGAAAAATAGTATATTGTTCGCTCATGATATCATCAGGCGATTTTTATTATAGTTTTACTTTACCAGAAGAAGTAATAAGCAAATCTAATTTACGAAATAAAATTGTTCATGAACATTTTCATAGCAGTTGGTATATGTCTGCCACTTGGAAATACTTTATGTTTAAAGTATCTGCCGCTTTAAAAAAAGCTTTTGATACAAGTGCATCAACTTATCCAATTGGTAAAGGTATTACAAAACAAAGTCCAGCTGGAAATTCTGAGCGACGTGTATTCACACAATCATATTTTGACATTCCTGGTTGTCAGTATGGCGATCAAGCTGGTACTTTTGGCTATGCTTATTGGGAAGATAGCGATGGTAATACATATACTGTTAGTGAAATTTGCTATAAAGAGACTGCTAGTAGTGAAGCCATTGCTTATGATGACAGTGAACCAATTATACCAGATATTAGTAGTGCTACATATAAAACTATATCAGATACATATTTAAATGCTAATCTAGGTGAAAGAAAATTACAAATAATACCAGCTGACAATAATCGTGGCTATTTTAAAAAAATTAGTACTACTACCAGTACTGGTAGTACAACTTTTGAAGCTGATACAAATACACCACTTATAAGATATAAAATTTCATACAGCACTGATGATGCTAAAAAATATGGTTCTCAAGATACTACGACAGCTACATTTACATTAAACGGATCTACAAAAACTAGAACCGTTAAACGAGTTTTTGCTATAGAAGAGGCTTCACAATTTTCTGAAGATCTTAAGCATGACTTTATAGATTTAGAGGCAACAAGACGAATTTTATATTATGATGATACTCATAATAGTAGTACTCAGCTAAAATATATAAATAATAACATTACTAATTATATTAGTATAACACCTATTAAAGATATTCCAAAAGTAGTTCCAGCTATACCAGACACAGGTGGAGGCCAGGCTAATATTGTTAATTATATTGCATGGAATACACTTAACCCTAATAATAGTAGCTATTCTATAACACATGCTAAAGCTGTTTTAGATTTATTAAAAAATTCCGGTATAGAATTTACTTATTCTTCTATGGGATATTCTAGTATAAATACAAAAATTTCATATGAACCACCAGATGAATATAAAGCTAATACAGGTTGTCCACCACTTCAAATACCATATAATTTACTAAGATATTGTTTAAATGATAGACCACCATTCACAGATTGTGAGACTGTATTAGTTATGTGGGTTGCTAATGGTGATCCTAATAATATTTCTGATAGTGATCCACAGAAATTAAAAAAGCTACATGCTCTTGATTGGCAGCAATATGCAATACCAATTTCAATGAGATGCTGTTTTAAAGACACTACAAAAAAAGATACGTGCACTAGTAGTCAAAATAATGGTCCACATAAACATATCCATGATAGATTTTTTATATCATATCCTTTTTATCAAAGTGTTCCATATACATATGCTAGTGATGGCAACACTAATATGTTAAAATATCAGTTTTATATTCGTGCAAATGAGAGATACAATAAAAATAAGCTTGATAAGGAATCTTTATTTGTGAAAGATTTAATTGACTACTCACAAGATTACATAGTCTCATTTCATAAAACAGACTATAAAGATGGCTCACTTAGCACTAATAATAGCAGCTTTTTTGACATTCAAAAGTTTCTTTTTAAGAAGCTTGGCACTTGTGCATCATTATATGTTAGAAAAAAATATTATAATGTTAGCAGTAGTTATGCAGCTTTATCATATAGAAAATTTGCAGCACAGGTAAGCTATCTTTATATACCTAATAATCTTTATAAGATTACAGATGATTTTAGTGATGAGGCTTATATACTTAATAAAAATAATAATGCTAAATTTATCCCTTCACAAGCTAAAGTAGATCAAAGTTCAAATTATTATTTTTCAGGAAGTCAATTTAGTAATTGGAATCCTGCATATGAAAATTTTTGGGAGCCAATTAATGATACTAAAATATGTGCCGTTTATGATAATTATTTTGTAGCTATATTTAATAAAACTAATAATATTGACACAATTACAGGCAGTATTTCATTAATTAATGCTACTAGTTTAAGAGCTTGTTTACAAAATAGAGCCTCAAGCTATACTTGGGATAACTTATATATTTCAACTTTTGGCATATCACCATATAATATTTATGAAGCACAATGCTATTTATTTAATAGTAACTCAGATGATAAATGTCATGTATTTCCACTTGGTTTATTAAATAATTATATAAAAATAACTCGTATTAATGGTGGTAATACTATTGAAGAAACTTATGGTACATCACATAACAAAGTTATCGTTGGTTTTAAGCAAATGTATGATTATGATTATAGTGACATGTATCATTTTCATTATGAATATGATTCAGCTACAAATACTTATATGTATAAACCAGTGCGTTTTATATATAATTTTAATGCTAGTACTGCTGGTAATGCAATATTTGATGAATCATTATTACCAGCACCAACAGTTACAGCATATGTAATGAATTATCCTTGATAATATCAATATGCTATATATAATTAATTTATTATGCTTAAATTAAATAAGTTATAGGTAAAATAAATGAGTCTTAAATCATTTTTCAAAAATATGTTCGGTTTATCATCACGAGTAGAGGTTGTTAAAGATACTAATGATGCTAGAGATGATAAACTTGAAAACATATTTTTGAATAGAGATAACAATATAATATCCTCTCTACGAGCACTTTCAAATGATCGTCTTTCAAAGATTAAAGACTATCGTGAAATGTTAAAAGATGGTGTCACACTTTCAGCAGTTGAACTTATATCTGAAGATGCTTCATTAATAGATCAAGATACTGGATTAGCTGCATGGGTTGAATCTGCTGATAATCCAGATTTTGCTGAAATGATGACATCATTTTTAAAAAATAAATTTAAGATTAACGATATTATATATCCACTTGCATTTAATATCGTTACATTTGGTGAATGCTATGTAAATACAAATTATTCAAATATTGAGTATAGAAAAGAATACTCAGTTGGTGATTACTTTACAATGGCTGAACCAGAAGATGTTGTTCATATTTATAAATATGGTGTTCCACTCGGTTATCTTGTAAGCAGCACTAAAGACGCTAGCAATACAGATAAGCTTTTGCCTGAAAGATCATATATTCACTTTATATCAGACCGTGCTAATAGAGAATATATTGATGCAAGCTCAGATTCATATATCCAATATGGATCCTCATTTCTTGAAGCTGCAAGACAATATTATAAACAACGTCAGCTATTAGATGATTTACTTATATTGGCACGTTTAACACGTAGTTCATTTTATCGTTTATTTTCTGTAGATGTTGGTTCTGCATCTTCACAAGATACAGCACGAATGATTCGTGAATTAAAAACTGCAGTTTCATCAAAGCAATCAATTAATGTTAGTACTGAAGTTTTTAGCTCACGATCCTCACCAATATTAACTGGTGGTAATGTTTATTTTCCAGTAAGAAATGGGCAAGGCGCTGTTACAGTTCAGGAAGTTGGCGGTGAAGTCAATGTAAATGCACTTGCTGATATTGATTATTTCGATGATCGTTATTATGGTGCATTAAAAGTTCCTAAACAATTTTTAGGACAGTCTGATGAAGCACCTGGTGGAATTGGTGACACAACATTAACACAGCTTGATATTCGTTATGCAAGAACTGTTAAACGATGTCAACGTATTATTAAATCTGGTTTAAGAGATTTAATATATTGGTACTGTTCAATTCATAATATATTACCACCAAGCTTCACCGTTGAAATGCCACGCATTCTTACAGCTGAAGATACTCGTTTATCAGACATTCAAAAGGCTGAAATTGAAACTACAACTTCAATTCTTGATCTTATTAAGAATGTTGATGAAAATATATTTGAGAATTCAGATAAGTCAAAACTAATTGCTGCATTATTGAATCGTATATCAAATGATGAAGATATTATAGATTCACTTAATCTTCATAAGTTAACAAAACCTGAAGATAATTCTGGTAATAGTGAAGATTCTGAATCTGATAATTCTGGTGGTGAAGAACCTGAAACATCTGAAGATGATTTTGATTTTAATATGTAATTAATTATAGGTAAGTACATGAGAAGTAAATATATGAAAAGAAATATTTTAGAAAATCGTATAGCAAGACTAGAACGAGCATTTAATGTTAAAAATGAAAATGAACAGTCTGATCATGATTTACGCGAAATTATTTATAATAGTTTAGCTGATGGACATATTAATCAAGGTTGGCTTATTGACGAATGCTTGTCTCTTATGAATGAAGAACAGCTTTTAGATTTATGCTATAATATGCACATTGAAATTTAACACATAAATATATTTATATTATATAAGTAAATCCCAATACGTATGTATTGGGATTTTATTTTATTAAATATAACATATCAATTTTATTAAAGTTATAGTTACATAATTTTATATATGAGCTACTTATGAGACCTATAGATATTATAAATAAATCTGATAATCGTTCAAAAGAAAAAGCTGCACGTGAAGGCTTAGTTGCTAAGCTATATAAAGTTGAAGACAATAAAATTTTATATACTGTAACTTCAAGTACAAAGAAAAAACAATATATTGTTACAATTCAGCTACTTGGGTTATCGGGCAATAAATTAAAGTCACTTAAATCAGCTTTAAATGGCGATATAAAAATTCGATGTAGTTGTCCAGCATTCTCATTTCAGGGATATAAATATATTACATGGAAGAATCAATCAGGAATTGATAAAGAATTACGAGCACCTGATAAACGAAATCCAAATAAAGAAGGCATGGCTTGTAAACATATATTAGTTGCATTAAATCAGATTAAATCTGATTATACAAAGATTCATCAAATGTTTAAAGACCAAGCTGCCAATGATAGAAAAAATCATGATGAAAAACCAAGCTTAAAAGACAATTCAAATAGTGATATACCAACAGAGCTTGATATTGAAATTGTTACAAATTTTAAAGATGCTTGTGATAAACTATATAAAGATTATACAGACTTTTTGAATAGTGATCATTTAAGTGATGCCACATTTACAGATAGTAAATTTTATGATAAAGTTGATCCAAGCATCATCTTAGCTGATTTATCAAAGCCAGTAGCAAAGTCATTAAATGGTAAATTTATTGGTAAATGTAAATCGCTTGTAGATATACTTAAACTTATTGATCAAAAGCAAAATGGATTTAATGTATTGTTATCATCGGATGTAAAAGCTTTAACAAAGAAGTTAAACTCAACTGTTAATGCTACTGTTGAATCATATGTTAATAATATGATTCTCTCTTTAATGTATTCATAGTGGAGGGATCATGTTTTATAAATCATCTTTAGGGTGTATTGAGTACTATGATGAAGTACTTCGTATATCAAAACTATGTGATCCAACAATGTTATTTATTCTTGGTTTAGAAGCTGTAACTACACCACAGAAAGATTATTATAAAGACGTTTCAGTAATAGATCCTGAAACTGGTAAACCAATGATTAATCCAGATACAGGTGATCCAATTACTGAAACTGTTATTGATAATACAAGATTAAGAAAAATAATTATATATAAAAATAGAGTTAATGATCAAGAAATTTACAATAAAATTGTTAATTATTTGACAATATCAGGCGAGACTTTAGTACACGAAGATTATATAGAATTTTATTGTGCTGGTATGAAAATTTTTATGAATCAGCTCACAGGCACAGCTGATAATAGAATTGTACCAATTATATTCCATGATGCACGACAATATAATGTAGCATTGTCTGATGAAGATAGGCTTGACTTTAATAAAATTTATTCAACACTATATGAAATTTTTAGTACAGCAGGACAAAAAAGTCAAACTTATAAATACATTGACTATAAATCAATGTATTCATATGCACTTGGTGTATTATATGGGTGTGTATGTTTAGGTTATTCAGATGATATAACTTGGCGTCTTGATCCATCAATGTGGTATACCGGTCAATACACTAGTTTAGTTTCAACTGCATATATAACATTTAACCACAGATATTATCATCCTATAAAATGTATAGATCATGATAAAAAGCTACTTTTTAAATATAAAGGTATTCAACCAAATAAGATATATAACTTTGATGAATCTTCTATAACAGTAGTACCAGATGGTTATACACTTGCATTATATTATGATTTATCACGACTTATTAGTATATATCTGCTTAATACAGATGCATCATTAATGTGGAATGGTCACACATCAGTTCCTATTGTAAATTTTGGTTATACTAAAACACCATCAACAGCTATAGATGCTTATATCGATTCACCAAATGACACACCAGATTTATTAGATTTACGATATAATAGTAGCACTGAATACGGCTATTGGTCAAGCTCATGGTCACCAAAAGAGTGGAAATCACTAGAAAGCATAGATAAAAATATATTTATAGCTAATGACATCATTAATTTATATAAAAATGAATCAGTTATAGCTAATGTACAGACATATTCATCAATAGACAGCTCAGATTCTAATAAATATTTATTTAATAACTACTCAATTAGTGAGCTAACTAATTTACCACATGGCTTTATACCGATTAGTCAATTAGCTGATAGTGTATATAGTTCAGGTATTACAACCTATCCATGTAAAATTATTTATAAAGATGAGTTTGGAAATTCATTACTGGATGATTTTGGTAACCCATTAGTGTGGCAAGATCCAAATACAAATCAATATTGGAATGGTGTATTTAATGAAAATAAATGGCAAGATATGTGCCCATCTAAATTCAGTAAGTACATTTATGATTCTTCTATAAATGAGATGAGACAAGCTGGTGTAAAAGAAGATGACCACTTAATAAGTGTTGATGGTCATATTCTAACATATGATGAATTCTATAATAACTATCCAAATTCAGGAATTATTAGTACTACTGTAAAAGTATTTAACGATAATATAAGTGAAACTGACATTTTTGATTGCTATGTTGACACTTACAGAGATAAATATTGTGTACCAGAAAGAACAGCTTGGTTAACAAGATCAGAAATGACTGAAGCTGGTTATAGATTCGTTAATGGTATCACTGGTATATTCATGGGCACTAATGAAATTGAAGTTGTTTATGATACAGATCCACTTGATACACCTGCTCATTTGGAGGATTAACTATGGAATATTACTATGATGGGCAGTGGCGTTCATACGAAGATTTACATAATAATTATGGAATAACTTTAATACAAACTACGCCTATTGTTCTGTATGATATTAATCTTACTGAATATCCAGGTTGGGAAAATGAAATTGAAACTTGGGTTGTAGCTGATAATAAATGGTATTTAAGAGCAGATTTACCTTATTATAGAAAATTAGATGAACCATTTAGTGGTTACTATATAGATTCAAGATTACCTATTGATGCTTATTCATTACATGAATCAGTGTTATATAATTATAATGGTTCATTATTAGACTATAGAACTTTACATGATAGCTATGGTATAACTTTAACACAATCTACGATATGGGGAATTGCTGATGGTTCTATATGGTGCTGGTATAATTCAAGCGAGCAATTATACTGGGATGATATTAGAAAAATGTGGACAACATATGCACCTGATTATAAGTCTAATAAAACATTAGACATTGATACAGTTACAGATTTTAATGCAGTAGGCTCAATTGGATTATTCTATTATACAGAAGCTGGTGATATTAAACCTTATGGATCAGAGATTGATGGTAGTTTTCTTCGTCCAGTTTCAATAAACTTTCCAAATGATGGTAATTTAAATGTTACAAAATATTCAGATTCATTATCTGGCACCTGGAAGTTAATGTCAACAGCATCTAAGAGAACTGCTATATCACCTTGTATAGTAATGGCAGTAAAAGTTTCACAAGCACCATTAATACATAATAACCTAGGGGCGGCACATAGTCATAATGTTACGAATTCAGGTATAGAAATTACTGATGAGATAGATTTATAATTAGATGGAGGTATAAATGTTAACATTTACAGTTACTAACGCCGGCCAATCACTATTAGATTCAGCTACAGAAGGTACTTCACCAGTCATAATAAGTGCTGTAGCTTTATGTAAAGGTGAAGATGCAAGCGAAGCTGTTGCCATGACTACAATAAGTGAACCTAATTTTATAGGTTGTGTAGTTCATGATGATAATGATTATGGCAATTATTTAATAGTAGATTTTGAAAATACTGCTGATTTAACTAATCCTATTACTTTTATTAAATTAAAAGCATATAGCGGCAGTGGTAATGATCAAATAGATTTAGCTATCTCTGAAGAAGTTCAGATAGTAAAAAAACCGCATCAGAGACAAAAAATTAGATTAACCTGTCAATTTGCTGGTGCTGAAAAATGTGGATTTTCAACAACAAGCATAAATCTTCCATACGCTACTGATAGTAGGGCTGGCGTTATTAGATTAACAAGTCAGCAAGATATTGAAAATGATAAAAAGAATAACAATTCTGTAAATAAATCAAGAACTGTTTATTCTGCACAAGATGTTGAAAATTATGTAAGCCAATATATTTCAGGAACAGATCAATATGTTCCATGGGACACAGCTGGCGATCCAGCTGTATCAGTTCAAGGTTCACTTACAGCTGATACTTTGAATTTAGTAAATGATTATTCAACACCTACACAGACTGCTACAATAACTGTTACTAATACTGGTGCAATTTCAATAAATAATCCAGTTACAGGCGATGCTATATCAACATCACCAGTTATATCAGGTACAGTTGGCTCTAGAGTTATAACTCATACTGGTGATTTAATCACAGATGATTATATTGCATCATTATATGCAGATTCAGTTTCAGCAGCGAACTCAAATAAATTAGTAACTTCAAATGCAGTCTCTACCGCAATTAATGCCGCTGGTGCTAATTATGTTCATTTGACAGGTAATGAATCTGTAGATGGAACAAAAACATTTAATGATGCTACAGTATTTAATACAAGCGTTTCATCACCATCATATATTGGTGCTGGTGTACAATCAGAGTATTCAACAACTTCTGGTGGTAATGAGACAATTACATGGAATTTACCAGCTAATGTAAATAAACTTCCAACTGTATATGTTGTAGATAAAGCATTAGATCATATAACTGATTTATATACTACTGCAGATAGTAATTTACAAGCACAAATTGATGGCATTAATGCTGGTCAGAATTTAGCAGATATTATAAATAGCCGTGGTGATAATAATACAGCATCTCGTATTGATGATTTAGCAAATTTAGATGCATCAAATCTAAATACTAATGATAAAGTACAAGTACTACATGATAAAACAAAAACAGATGGTTCGATTGATACATCACAAGACTATAATGGAGTTTCAACAGTATATACATTAACACAAGGAACACCGACTGCAAGTACAAGAGATGTAGCTGCTTATAATAAACCTGATTATTATTGGCATTATGTTGGTGAGTATGGTTGTGATAGTTATACAAAAACTCAAGCCGATAGTTTATTTGTTTCAAAAGCTGGTTTAGATCAGTCTATTACAAGTCCAGCTTCTTCTACAAATGCTCCGTCATCAGCTGCTGTTTTAAGTTTAGTAAATTCTGTAGTAACATCATTAGATGATTATGTAACAATAGCTACAAATCAAACAATCACTGGTGAAAAAACTTTTAAAAATAATA
>AUXO016448210.1_pt1 | contig 21577 bp, 10 predicted proteins | sample 768731 | NCBI WGS metagenome assembly AUXO01 (sample SAMN02715735, study PRJNA202380) | gut metagenome | biome: sheep rumen | host: Ovis aries | place: New Zealand: Palmerston North
CAAACATACGAATTAACCGAGTTGAAACTTTTATCCAACTTCTTTGCAAGCCATGTCTGCGAGATCCCTTTCTCGTCCAGAACTTCTTTTATACGGTTTAACTTCATATTTTTATAATTAATTCTTGTGCAAAATTACAAAACTATTTTGGGTATTCCAACCTTGTTCATTCAAAAATCGTTATTATTTACGCTTTTTTATGTTTCTTTGGCATAAATGGCAACTCTAATTGCTTTTTAACCCATTTATCAAAGTTAAGAACAATAAAAAACACCTCATATCCTCAATCTCGTCCAATACGGATTTGTCGAATTTGGTGAATCTCCAAATGCCAAAATCGGAAAATTGCTGTTGTTTTCCACGTTAAGATTTGTTAAGCAGATGTTTTCATTTTATGGTTTCTCAAATTTTTGTTTCCAGTTTGTTTCTTCTGCCTATTTTGCCCAAGAAACTATATTGTGTATCAATCACTTAGGAAGAATTGACAGGATTTCAAGAAGAAGATTATGATAGGTGATTACATCTTCCTGATTGTCGTACAAGTATCCCAATTAAATACCAACATTACAATAAAACTATCGTATTTTAATAGATTTGTCCGAAAAAAATTTGTGTAAATAACCGAGATCACATGTATGCGTTACTTTGTTTAAATCAATCTTCATTTATTTTATTGTCAAAATATACAACAAAATATTGTTAGGATTTTCTTCCGAAATAGAATTAGGAAAGCGGAAAAACAGGTTAAAACGATAGAAAAACCGTGTTTTTCATCGTAACATTACGTTTTACGAACGTAACTATATGAGTTACGAGCGTAACTATATATGTTACGAGTGCTAACTATATATGTTATGAAAGCCTCAAAAATGGCTTTTTTGAGGAAAAATCAGCCTTTATCAATCGGTTTTTAAATTTAACAAAGCCATAAGCCATTGATAATGTGACACTTAACAAACCATCGAAAAATTGGCGTTTTTTCTACCAAGTATCAACTCGTTAGAAAAAACGCCCGTATTTTAGGGGGTAAATTCAGAATTTGTAGGACAAAGTCAGAGGCAAGAAAGTTAGAAGCAAGAAGCAGGAGATTAGAGATGAGGGAAGGAGATGTGAGGGGTGAGATTCAACTTCCTATTTCTTAAACACGATATTGTCAACGTGTGGTCCGACGAAGATGGGGACGTAGTCGGTGGTTTGGTACCAGCGGGGCTTGCCCTGCATATCGTCACAAATCAGGCGACCGTTGATTTTCAATCCCTCGAAGGTGACGTTGCTCACTCTTCGTTGCTCATTATATCCCGTGATGACAGAGAGGTAAGGCGTTGGGGCAGTGTCAGGCGCATTGTACCTGACGTTTCTGAACAGGACATTGCTCACGCCACGCCCAGGGGCGGTGCAATACTTCTGGTTAAAGCCTACCTTCACTTGCAAGAGAGACCCTTGCTGAATCTGCTCAATGCGGATATTGTCGAACACCACGTCACGAATGAGGTTGTTATCTCCACAATTGATTGCCAGACACCCTTGATAATCCACCTGCGCCTCACTCTGACAGAGGATGTCGATGTTCTCATAGCGTAAATCCACGATGCTGTCCATTCGCTCAGAGTTGCCATGAATACCGATGAAGATGGGATGAGCCACGTCTGCCCACAACGTGGAATTGCGCATACGGACATGATTGACACTTCCCTCAAAACCTTTTCTCGTGGCATAAGCCGTGGTGCAATCGTCACTGTTGCGACAGAACACACGGTCGTAGAAGACATGGGACGAGGCAAAGACATTCAACCCGTCTCCCCACCCTGGGTGAGAGATGCTACGCACGTCGCGCAGAGTAACGCCATCAGAACCTCCCACAGGACAAGTGTTTAATACGAGACCGTCGATAAGCACGTTTTTGCTGCGATAGACATGACAACCCTCATAGCCACGAGGTGGACGGGCGATACCCCTGCCGAGGATGCTCACGTTCTCTGCATCGTCTATGGCAAACGTACCTGTGAAATAACTGCCTGGAGCGAGATAGACCGTAGTGTTGGAAGGTATGCGGATGGTATCTTGCTCCTGATAAAATCCAGCCTCATAGCGCATGAATTGCCGTTTTTGTCTGTTGGCTTCCCTCCGTGCCCCCTCTTCAGAGACGCACGGCTTGGAAGTGAAAAGCAACAGGTTATTGGATAAATCAAAGACCTCTTCTTCCGCAAACTCCACGCTGACATTCTCAGGTTGGAAGAGTAAGAATTGTACCGTACTGTCGTTTTGTACGTTGGCAATCACCCCACGATAGTTGGGACGTATTCGAGCCTTCCTAAACTTGCGGTTTTTGGTCACCACCTTGACAAACACATCACCCGTGAAATCGAAGAGGGCGTAAGAGATTTCGCTCACCCGATGATTGGTACCCTGCAACGGTGCCTTGGAGAAAGGAGAAAGCGGATGCGGCAACGGTGCATTGACACGAGCCATATACGTATCAATACGTGTCCACTGCTCACTACTACGCGGACGGACGTACACGTCGTAGTCGTGTTTCAAAGGAGCGCCAGCGGGAGCGGGATAGGTAAACACCTGATGCAGCTTGCTTCCCTCCTTCACACCTGGGGCTTGCACGGTTCGGCTCATTCCTTTGCGCTCGGCTTTAGCCTGAAGAGCCAGCACTTTCTTCGTATAAGGCATGGAGAGTCCTTTCACATCCACATAATGGCGGTAAGCCAACTTATAGACATCCCACAGTTTGCCACGTCCCATGCTACCGGGAACAGTCCAGTCATTATACAATCCCGTGCAATCGCTCCATTGTTCAAACGGCACATCGTGACCTAAATTATATCGAGCCGTATATTCAAAACCCTTCATCAGACGGTTGTCGAGTGCGCCCCACAGATCATCACCTTTTTGCCAAGCCATCTCACAAGTCTGCGCCAACGCTTCCAGTCCTAATTGCACATGCCCCTGGTCGCGTCCTGTCTCCTGACACTGCCCCGTAGCGCTGATGTAATGCGGCAGAGAACCATTATCGTAAGCATGAAGGAAATAATCCACGGAAGCGCGATAAAGCAAAGAATCGTCGAGCAAGATGGCACACGCCATTCTACACCTGTTGACGATAGCTCCCCAGTTGCCATTGGCGTAGGGTGAATCAGCCTCAAACTGATGGATGGTGGGCAGGATAGCGCGACGCACCATCGTTTGCCAAGACTCTACGGGCAGGGAAGAAGAAGGGAGCTGATTCTCCTTGAGAATGGTCATTGCCCTCACCAATTGATAAGCCTGAATGAGACAAAGCGGAGCATCATGACCATCGAAACGTTGGAGCGTAGAGGCATAAGCATTGGCAATCGTCAGAGCCTGATTGGCACAAGCCACGCTCTCTGCAGAGCCTTTGAGGGCAACAGACTTTTGCGCCAAGTCGTAAGCAGCTTGCATGTCCCGTTCACTGCCCCCCTTCGTATTTCTATATTGTCCGTCGCGAGCCACTATCTCGTAAGGTCCAGCCATCTTGTAATCCGACTGGGCGAAGGAAGGAACACACGGGGTGAGTAAAAGGAAGATATTGAGTAAAAAGATGATACGTTTCATGATTGGAATTATTTTTTTTCTTGACGAAGCAAAGCTTCAATATAATAATAATCAGCATAGACGATGCTGGCATCAATCTCAGAGCCAGCAGGATGATGCCCCGTGGAATGCATGAGGAAAGCCACGTTGCGCTCACCACTTTGGTAACCGTGCGTAGAGAGTTGTCGTAAAGACTCTTCAGCGAATGCACGATAGAGAGCACCCTTTTGTTCGGGTACGTAAGCACTCAGTTCAAACAAGGCAGAAGCCACCACGCACGCAGCAGAAGCATCCTTCACTTCATCAGGCGCATCCATGTCCCATCGTGGGATCAGGTCTGCCCCACTCCATTCATCAGCCGTCAAAGAAGGAGCAATGCCCTTTCTCCATTTTTTGGCAAGCACGGAACACCCATTGGTTTCGAGCAATCGCTGGATATAAATATCCGTCACTTTCTGAGCATGTTGCAAGAATCGGTCGTCGTGCGTAAAGCGGTAAACCATCGTATAGCCATTGACTGCCCATGACTGTCCACGGCTCCACATAGAAGAATCGCTATATCCCTGATGAGTAACGCCACGAAGGAAATGACCGTCGAGTGTGTCGTAAACAGCCACATGATAACAAGAGCCATCAGGACGAAAATGATGAAGCATGGTTGTTTCAGCATGTTTGATTGCGATGTCTCTCAACGACTTCTTCCCACCATTTTCGGCAGCCCAGAACAGCAGTTCCAGGTTCATCATATTGTCCATGATGGTATTGTGTCCACCATAGTCTTTCACGTGACGAGGCCAGGAAAGCATGGTGCCAACCGTAGGATTGAAAAGCGTAGCCAACGTATCGGCAGCAGCCAGCGCAACAGAACGATAATGCGCTATCAATGAATCGGAGTTACATACGGTTGTAGCCACAGGTCGATGTTGCAAAGCCTCTATTCCCTTCAAGAAAGAATTGATGATGATAAACCCTAAATCATGGTCGTAGGCAGGTTGGTAAGCCAAGGAATCTAAAGACTCCGTATAATGAACAGCCGCATGACAGATGGCAGTGTCGCCCGTAGCTTCGTAAGTCATCCAAAGGACACCTGGCCAAAAGCCCGAACACCATTCCTCTGCACAGGCGCGACGAGTGTTCCATTGCGTCTGACCTTCCAAGATGTTTCTTGGCATTTGGGAGTAGCCCACCGTATCCAGAGCCTGTAAACTTCTGCGTACTTGGTTGGCACAATATGCCAATGCCCCTTCATTGCTGACAGACATCTTTCCGGCGCAATACACGAAAGCAAACAAAGACAAGAAGCCCAGCGCTACCAAGCCATTTCTCATGAACATTCTCATTTGACAACCACCTTTTTACCGTTCATCACATAAATTCCCTTAGGGAAATTACCCTCACGCACCATCTTTCTGCCTTGCAGGTCGAATATGGAAGAAGAACCTTGACCATCTGTTGGCAGGAGCGAATGATTCTCAATGCCATCAATCACGACAGGAATCAATTCAAAGGGATAATCCGTCAATGTCTTAGAAGCACGACCGTTGACAGTCAGGTCATTGTCTAACATCACGTAATAACCAGCCGCACGCAACTTGAGAGCAACGTAATTGCTGCCGGCGGCACAATCGAAAGCAAACGGTTCGGTGGCAGTAGAAGACTGGAGCATCGTAGAACTCAGATAGCTGCTCTTATCCGTCACGTAAATACTATATCGTCCATTCGCATCATAGTCGTCTATCACCCATTTCTGCAACTCAGAAGGCTCGTCGCCCTCCAAGGGCAAGAAAGCAACTCGTTTCAACGACCCCATAGCTGTCATGTAAGTATCGCTTTCCGTATGGCGAATGGCATAAACACCCGACTCCACCTTTGCCTCTGCGTCTTGTACAAATACCTTATAGGTGTAAGAAGCCAAGAGCTTGCCATCTCGCTCACAATTGACCGTATAGAAAACCGATGTCTGGAGATCGTCGAGCGTCAGCACACGCGTATTGTCACCCGTACTCCATTCATAACTCATTCCCGTCAACGATTCAGGTACGTATGGTGCAAGCTTCACCTGTTCTCCACGTTGCGTAATCACCAGTTGCGTGTTTTGCTGGGTAGCACCTTGATAGATGAGGTCAGGACGAGTGTATTTCACATTGACATGGAATGACTTGATCACACGGTTTCCTCCTTGGCTGATATATGCCACTTTGAAGTCGCGCTCTCTCACAATAGGTTGTGTGGTCATGGATTCCGTCGTAACTCCATTGTCCCACAAGAAGCTACCCCAGCCATCAGAGCCCGTGACGTGCAACGTAACCACATCGCCATAAAACACCGTGATGGTATCAGCTTCCAGTGTCTCTCCCTCGTATGTAATAGTTCCAGTAACGTATGCGGGGCGGCAGTCGCCTTCTACGGCAATGGTAAATACCTGACTACTCTCCACCCCATTTTTATTGGTATAAGTGGCACGGTAAGCATAACTATGATCAGCGATGATGGTGATGTCTTTCGTGGTCTGCCCTGTATTCCATTGCCACATACCCGTGTCTTCCTCACCCTCGGGTAATTGTGGCATCAACTTCACCGTCTTTCCATAGGCTACGGGCTGTGTGCTCTCAGGAACATAAGTATTTCTCAGACCTCCCAGTTCGTTGTGATTCGTCACAATCCCGTCCACTTCCATCATAGGAGTCAACAAGGTAGGACGTTTCTCCTCTGGGCAGAGTTGTTCGTCATAAGTATTCATCAGCACCGAATATCCCAGGTGGTCGTATGGTCCACTGGTACCGCCCCAACCACCGGCATCAATACCCATTTGGGTATAAGCCTTTTCAGCGAACGGCATCTTCACGCCTTTCACGCCCTCATAATGTCCGATGACCGTTCCCCAATAGTTGCGCACCTCGGCAGGTTCAGCTGGTCCAGGCATCAGCCAACCATTATGCCAAGCCGTTCTGCAATCCACATATTTATAATTAGTCCACGGTAAGTTTTGTACGTTTTGCGTACAAGCAGCCACGAACTCAATGCCAGCTGCCAAGCGATTGTCCATGTAGGAAAAGAGGTCGTCGCCCTGGTTCCAAGCCATGTGAGCAATATCTACAGCCAGTCCTAATGCCATTGCAGCATGACCACCGTCTCTTCCACTCTCTTGCATCTGACCCAATTCGCCGTATGCTCCCGTTTCCAAAGAAGACTTGCTCTTCGTAACCACCAAGTTGCCGATAAATTCCGTACAACCGTCGTTCAAGATAGGTTCAGCCGTGCGTGGCTCTTTGAAAGTTCCCACTTGGTCGTACTTCATGAACGACAAGCCTTGGTTATAGATAAACACATCGTCGCAGAGCACACCGATAGTCATCACTGCCAACACGTTGCACAAGGGCCAGTTGCTCCAGTAATGTCCTGGTCTGATTCCGCCTTGGTTACCCACATAGTTCTGCCACGTACCATTTCTGCCACGAAGGAAATTGATGTTGCCGGGATACCATACCGTAAGCATCCACTTCTTGAACTTCTCAAAGTCGGTCTTGCTCCACCCTGAATAATCACGAACCAATTCGGCAGCCTGAGCAAACTGATAACCATAGAGACCAGCCGCAAGAGCCCAGTTGGAATCGCCACTGACGAGCTTGCAATTGTTTGCCCACGCCATAAGAATGCGCACGGCTCCTGCTGCACATAACCTATTGCCCTCAATCTTCCAACGCAACGCATTCTGGTAAGCCATCGTTGCGCCACGAGCAGCATTGATATAGTTCTCACCACTGCCACCTCCACGCACGATGGTTTCCACGGGCCATGTGGCAACACTGGGCTGAGCGTATTCGGCAGCCTTCAGGATGTTATATGCTTCTGTCACCTTGGGATTGCCAGCAGCCAACTGCGCCTTGATACGGTCGAAGTCGGCTTGTGTGTGTAATCCTCCAGGATGACGGAATCCTCTCTCCTCTTGATAATCAGCCCCAAAATCATGACCTTCCAGACTCAATCCCTTCGTAGCATTCAAGGTGGTAATAGCACTCTTCAACCGAGCCGTCATCTCATCGTATGATGTTTGACTGAATTGAGCGGCAATCATTCCCTTGGCTTGAGTCACGGCATCTTCTATGTCCATCACGGCACCGGGGAGGTAATCAGTCGGATTGATAGAAGCCAGCAAGGTCTCTGCCTCAGTAATAGTAGCTTGCAAGGCTGTAACATCGCCAGGCGTTCCGTGATAATATTCGTATTCCAAATCAGAAGTCTGGGCAGACAACTGACTAATATCTGTTTGCGTCAATGCTCTTCCATAAAGACGGAAATCTGCGATGAGGGTTTGCTTGAGATAACTATCACCAGAGAAAGGCGCACGTCCCAACCAACAATAGCTCGGTGTGGCGGTTCCGTAGTTGGAGCTGTTCAATGGCATTCCCGATAAAGAACCAATCAATTTCCCATCAATATAGAGACTACCCTTGCCATTCTCTTCAGAATAACAAACGTGTACCCAACGGCCTTTCACCGACTCTGCGCCCACTTGAATACCTTTCTCATTGGAATATCCGCCAGTAGAAGTAGCGTATCTCTGAGCGTTCAAGCGATAAGCAGAGTATTTTCCATCACCACTGCCACAAGCCGACGATGTGGAAAATGCCCAGAGGAAATAACCATTGCCAGACAAAGAGGCTTTCGCATCGACGAAATAATAGACCGAAACGGCATAATTGTCAACGCTCTTGAGCAATGCGCCAGCCTTTTGCGTCATGTCGAGGTAACCCGAACCATTGCCTAAATTCAGTATAGAATACTTTCCCATCGTTTCCACCTTGGCTTGGTTCACCAAACGAGCATTGACACCCGATGCCGACTGGTCAGAAACGGTAGTTCCCGTTACTTGGGAGAAATCATAATGCAACAACAGGTCGTTCTCCTGCGCACGTGATTCCATACATACAAGAAAAGTAAACATCCCTATCAAGAGGGAGCAACTGGTTGGAAATAGTTTTCTCAATTTCATTTTCATCGCTGTTTTATATTAAATTTCTTCGCAAAGATAGACAAATATATTTCATTATCTGCACGAATAATCATGAATAAGTCACATTCCCATCGGAAAGGAGTTAATTTACAAGAATATATTGAATATCAAACGTTTACAGCATAAACAACATTGCACTTTTCAATGGGAAAGTGCAATAATTTCACAAATCACCCTTGCTTTTTGCCTCTTTCATCCATTCCTTTGGCGACATTCCAGTATATTTTTTAAAAGCCACGAGGAAAGGATTGCGTGAGCGGAAACCACACAATTCTGATAAGGCTGAAATGGTGTAACGCTCATATTCAGGCAAGCGAGCCAAGCGTTTAAACTCATTGACACGATACTCGGCAATGAAATCGTAATAAGTACGCCCCAATTGTTGGGTGAGCAATTGCGAGAGAACGTGAGGAGAACAACCAATCGCCTTTGCCAAGTCGTTTGTCTGTAGGTCGGGACGTAAATAAGGCTTGTCTGTTTCCATCACAGAAAGGAGTTTTTTCGCCATTTCATCGAGCTCTTGCTTGTCAATCTTACTCTTCTGATACTTCTCTGGCTTGGGCATGAGTCGTTGCCAGAAATACTCCTTTTTATAATACATGCAATAAGCCACATGAGCCAACAACCCTAATAGCAACAACCCTATTCCCATCAACAACCAAGCCATCGTGGTCAATGGTACTCGCACACGTATAGACGCATTGATTTCGGGCATTCCGATAGCTTCTATACGCAAGATATAACTGCCAGGAGACAGTTGACTATAGGCTATGCGACGATCATGAGTGGCTATTTTCCATTCCTTATCGCATCCTTCCAACAAATAGCGGAATTGCATATCGCGCGTGTTGCCCATCAGCAATGGGGTGAAACTCACCGTGAAGGCATTATCGTGACTGCTCAACGTGAGCGTGCTGTCCATGTTCACTTCGTTCACCTCCACATCGGTAAACCAATGGTCGGTCTGTATCTGTTGGAGAATGATGGGAATAGGTCGATGCTTATGGTGTATGATGTCATTGACGTTTGCATAGACCAATCCCCCATTGGTGGCTACCCAGAAGCGGTTGGAGTCGTCCAAACAAAAGGCATTCGACTGGAATTGCTCATTGGGTAAACCGTCGAGATAGCCAAACCTACGTGTGTCTTGATTCTTTTGAGAAAAGAGCAATCTATTAGCAGAAACCACCAACCAAAGCGAGTCTTTCACCGCACCAAGAGGCATGATATCCAAGCAAGTAGCGTGATGATCTATCGAGAGCAAGGGTTGGGTCTTACCGTGATTCAAAGAATAAAATGTAGGAACTCCCGTTTGAGGAACAAACAACAATCGTCCATCGTTCCACATCGTGATTGAACGAAGCATTCCCAAGGCTTTCACCATCTTGGGAACACCCTTCACACTCATCGATTGGGAAACGGGATCATAGATACACATTCCGCTACGCGTACTTACCCATCCGTGACCGCTTGGATCAAATCCCATGCAAAACACCTCGTCATCAGGCAGTTGCGAGTTTCTGACGGTAAAATGTCGCTGTTGTTGCATTCCATCCTTATTCCAACAAACCACACCTTTCGACGTGCAAGCCCAAAGTTCATCACCATGTTCTACGAGTTGGTAAACGGCTGCTCTGTCCATCAAACAACCAAAGCTCTTCCAAGTAGAACTGTCGAATATCCGAATGCCATTGCCAACCGTCGCGACGTAATAGCGATTCCCAATCCGCTTCATCTGGGTCACGATAGATGCACCAATCTGATCGACACCCATGTTTCTCACTTCGTTTGTTTGGGTATTGACCACATAAATACCTTGTCGGGTTCCCAACAACACCTGATGACCATCTAAAAGGAAACTGCGCAATTGCATTCCTTCGCTCGTCCATCCCGTAGGAAGAGAGAATATATGGAAGATGGACGTGGTTTCATAACTATAGTCTAAGCCAAAGAAATGATAACTTCGCCAAAAAGTGCCCATTTCATCGAAATATTCCAATAAGGGAGTATCAAAACGGAAATGGTAACGAGTGTCTCTTGGGTTTATGTTTTTGGTATCTGTCTTGGAAGTAATGGGCAAAGATTCATCATCTGCTTCCCTGATACGAGACAAGGTAAGGTGACGCTTATCGAGCAACCACGTTCCATGATTACTCAACACCATCAGGTGTTCGTTATCTTCCTCACGGATAGACACAATCTGGATTTCTTCATCATCAACATTCGTCTTGTCGAAGGGAATGTTTACTATGCGCGAACCGTCAAAACGGTCAATCCCACGCATAGTACCCAACCACACATATCCATTGCGGTCGCGAAAGATAGATTGAACGGTACCGTCAGACAATCCGTCTTCAACGGTCAGGCTGCCAAAATTTCCTTGTGCATAAACGGGCATCATCATTCCCCATATTGACAAATGGAAAAGGATGGTTTTTATAATAGTCGTCAAATGTAATGTGCCCTTGCTCATGAATGAATGGCATTATTTCATGGAATTTGCTGCAAATATAGATAAAAATTTCAAGAAATAAAACGAGCATTACGAAGAATTTACTTTTTCATGCAGATAATTTTCTCTCACCCCTCTTTCTCTATTCTCTTGTTTCCTGCTTCTTACCTCTTGCTTCTAAAACATATCTCTCACCCCTCACCTCTCACCTCTCTTTCTCTATCCTCTTGCTTCCTGCTTCTTACCTCTTGCTTCTAAAACATATCTCTCACCCCCTCACCTCTCACCTCTCTTTCTCTAAACACAAAGAGAATCTTCAAAAAACTTTCAAGGAAATGCTTTCGCATTTGCACTTGTCCATTTATTGAAGATTCTCGATTTAGACTATTGGCAGGTGGACACCCACCAATAGTCTTAACACAAACATTTACCGAAAATTATCTTTTAACCACTTTCTCAGTAACAACAGATCCATCACTCATGTGCTTTCTCATGATAACCACACCCTTGCCAGCTTTCTGAATACGACGACCATTCAAGTCGAAGAGTTCGATAGCACGAACAGAAGCGGGACGAGCCACGGCATCATCAATAGAGGTGATTGCCTCATTGTAAGCACTGATATAATCGAAGTTAGGAACAGCACCAGCCATCAACACACGCACGTCATTGAAGAAGGTGTGAGAAGAAGGACCACCGTTTGCGCCGATTGTCAAGATACCATCAGTAACAACCACGTTTTCAATCACGGTATTGGCGTATGGGAACGACTGACCGATTCCAGGAACGTCAGCTGTCTGACCATTTTCACCATCAGGAGTCTCAGAGGTCTTAGCGTAGATATAGCTATCCACCATGTTAGCCTCGTCTTCATTCATACGCTCACCAAATCCAATCTTAATGGTGTAAACACCAGCGGGCAGGTCGGTAATGGTTTGTTCAACCCTATAGCTGCTTCCCCAAGTCTGGAACATACAATCCTCAGCGATTTCGTTGGTACCTCTTGGTTGTCCCCATCCTACGCTCAGTCCAGGAGTTGCATATCCTTCAGGAACCGTCCAACCAGGAACGTTCTCAGGAGTGAAGTTCGTATTATCCTGTTGCTTGTAGATATTAGGATTCTTCACGAATACGGTCATATCGTATGTATCAGAATACATCTCACCCGTCATTTCGTCTTCCTTCTCAGCAAATACGGTGTTTGCAGGATCCTTCAGTTTGCCGTACATCTCTACCTTGATGCGGTTCTTGATCTTGTCTGCTACTTCGTCATCATCGGTCAGCGTATTGTTAGCCTCGATAATCAGAGGATCAGACTCATCAACGCCAAGGCTCTTCAATGCCTCAACACCCAAGCGGATACGTTCGAGCAATACCTTGTAACCTGTGTCAGAAGTCTTAGACTCACCCTCGGTGAAGAGCAAGCTTGCCGTGTTGACAGCATACTTCAACTCGTCGGTAGCAGCCTTCAACTCATTATCGTCGGTGAGTTGCTTGATCACGAGGATTACCACTTCCTTCTCAGTTTCTGTATCTGGGTCATAAACCGTTTCCGTAGTCTTGGTAGCATACTTGTCAACGAGATTAATCAAATCAGCGTAGAGAGAAGTATTGGCAAACTTCTTGCCAGCGTTAGCATCGATGATGTCTTGAGCCTGTTGTGGCAGAGGATCGTAAGCGTCGCAGAGAGAGCGGTGATCTTTCATTGCCTGAGTAGCAGCATCGAGAGCGGCAGCTGCATTCTTGTAAGCAGAAGGAGCCGTATAGTTAGGAGCCTCAGCCTCATACTTCTTAATAGCCTCATCCAAAGCACTGAAAGCAGGACCAGCATAACGCTCACCGGTATTACCGTCACGGGTGCTCTTAGCATTTGCCAAAGCATTGTTCAAGAGTTGAGTCTCTTCCACGCCAGCCACGTTAGGAACATATTTCACTTGTGGGTTAGCGAGAATGATTTCCATGTAAGCGGGATCACTGGTCTCATCACCTGATGAAGTGAAGCGGATGATATAGTTGCCAGCCTCTTCTGGAGAATACTTGAATGAATGCTTGGCAGCACCGTTCACGGCACCTGTTCCACCATTCACGTTAGGAGTATTGTTAACCACCTGTACGAATACCACTTCGCCGGCAGGATTGATGATCTCGAAGCGTGTCTTGGTACCATTGTCTTTCCACATGGCTGTAGTGAAGCTGAATGTGTAACGCTTGCCAGCCTCTAAGGTGAGAGGATAACCTTCGGTAGAACCATACTCTGCATAACCCTCACGGAAGTAGAGACCCTTGGTGAAGTCGCCACCAGCGGCAAAGTCGAACATACGAGAACCACTGCCTTGAGAAGAGAGAGAAGGACGATCTTCTTGTCCGAACTTCACGAACCAACCCTCTGGGATAGTACCGGCATTAGCGGTAGCGAAATAGTCGGGAAGGAGGTCGGCAGGTACGTCTGTAGGATCTGCATTCACCTTACCTACGTTGATGGTATAGATTGAATCACCATAAATAGAGTCATCCAAGCGCAATTCTGGATAAATCTTCGTAATTCTGAGTTCGTAAGCATCAGTAGCCAAGTCCTCTGAACCAGGACGTGTGAGTACGAGTTGCTCTGCAAATCCATCAGCAGGAGAAACTTCCAACTTGATGTTGTTCAAGGTTGCCTCTACAGCTGCGCAATCTACGGGCTTGTCGAATGTCACCTTAAATTCCTTGATGCTGTTGGGCAAGTTGAATGAGCCATCCTCTGGGTCAGCCTCCACGATGACTGGAGTAAGATATTGATATGGGTACACATCATCACTGGGATGGAACTGAATTTCGTAGTTGTTGGTCACCTCGCCTGAGAAGTTAGGAACGTCGCCACCAGGTCCAGACAGATAAGTAAGGTGGAATGCTGGGTCGCTTGGGTTGATGAATGCCAATTCAACAACGTCGTCCTCGTTCAAGCCTTCATCCATGAACACGTAGAAACGACCGTCTGCAAAGCCCTCAACAGAGGTAATAGACTTCTCTTCGCCGTTTACCAATACTCTTACACAACTGGTAGGATACATCAAACGTCTCTTACCTGTAGCCTTTACCAATTCGCCAACGTTGGTTTCAAAACCAAAGTCGAGTTCAATCACGTCTTCGCTAAACTCTGCTACGGTACCATACTTATAAACTTCAAACTTGATGTTATCGAAGAAGAAGTCGATGTCGTTAGCCCTGTCCTTAGAGAGGTTGAAGGCGATAGAGTGCATTGTGTTTTCACCAGATTGCTGAGCGGTGATTGTACCTTCATAGTTGTAAACCTGCCACTCGGTGGTGAAATTAGGAGAACCAATCATCTCGTAGTGAATATAGTCACTGGGGTCACGGTGAGCCTGTGTGTCAGCAGAACCGTCCATGCTTGCGCGATAAGCGAATGAGATACGATACTTGGTTCCTTCTGGAAGTGTTTCGGGTAAGTTGATCCAGAACTGAGCATCCCAGTCTTGAGCGGCTCCGGCAGCAGAATGAACCTGAATACCACGGCTACCGTCAACACCTACGCCATCGGTAATGACTGATGGGAAGGGAGAACCGGCAGCTTCCTTAGAATAGAAGCAGCTTACGTCGTCACCTTCAAGGTCACCATTGGTAATAAGGTCTGTCCAACCTACCACCTGTGCCTTGCCTTCGCGTGTCAGTTCCATGCTGGTAACGGTCACGTTTGCCCAGTTGGCACCCTTGATGGCATGTAAGTGGGCAAAACCCTTTTCCTTCACCATGAGCTTGAGATCGACTACGTACGTCTGTCCATCCTGAGAGAAATACCTGGCAGACCAACCATTCTTGGTGTTGTCTATCAAGTGAGACTCAGCTTCGTTTTCGTTCCACTGTCCTTCATCCATGTCACGATTGAAAAGGAAACGTGGTGTTCCCTCTGTACAAGTAACAATCAACTTTGAATAAAGAGACAGGTCAGCATAGTTGATTACTTGTGAATCACCGTATGGTTGCCCCGTTGATTCATTAAGCACAAAAGAACATTCTGCCGGTCCGGTCTTTTGGGCATCAGCACCCCAACCGTCCCATGCAAAGAACATGTCAGTTGTCAGCGGATAGCGTTCTTCCGCATTCACGTTCATCGCTCCGCAAAAGCAGAACAATAAAGCGAGAAACAATTTGTAACTTTTTTCCATTTTTGAAAGTTTTAAGTTATTAAACATGATTGTAATTTAGACGTTTACGGCTGCAAAGATAGAAACCTTTTTTATAATTGACTTTATTTGATGTATCATAGAATTTTGTTTGTGTAATAGATGCAAAAAATCTATCTCAAATAAAAACAAGTTGGTAGATTTACTATATTTTCAGGAGTTAAGACATTACTTTATTTCACTTCAAAATCTAAAGCCTTCAAGTCCTTATCCAATGAAGAACTGCCATAGAGGATTTGGTAACGTCCCTTGCGTGGAGCAAGCTCGTCTATCGACGGGTCATAATACTCAAACGCTTCTCCGTCAAGGGTGATCTTGGCTTTTTGCGTTTCGCCCTTTGCCAATTGCAACTTCTGAAATCCCTTGAGCGACTTGATGGGCGCATCGGGATTGTCGAGCGATTTCACATACACCTGTACGATTTCTGCTCCGTCGCGCTGCCCTGTATTGGTAACGGGAATGGTGATGGTCACCTTTCCGTCAACCTTCATGGAAGACTTAGACAACTTTCCCTTGCCGTAAGCAAACTGGGTGTAAGACAAGCCATAGCCAAAGGGATAGATGGCATTGCCACGGAAATAGCGATAAGTGCGGTTCTCCATGCTGTAGTCGAGGAAGTCGGGCAGGTCGTCGTTGCTCGTATAGAAGGTGACGGGCAACTTCCCACTGGGATTGTAATCGCCAAAGAGCACGTCGGCAAGGGCTTTCGCTCCTCCCTGTCCAGCATACCATGCTTGTACGAGTGCGTCGTATTGGACTTCTATGCTTCCAAAGGCAATGGCTGAACCAGAACAGTTGACGAAGACCACTGGTTTGCCCGTAGCGTGCATGGCTCTCACAAGACGTTGTTGCACGTTGGGCAACTCGATAGATGCCTTGTCGCCACCCTCTCCTTCCAACTGTGCCGAAATGCCGCCTATCACGATGATGGCATCTGCTTGCTTCACTTCATTTGACAAATCGGTATAATCCACCAACTTTCTCTCGCACACATCTGCTCTGAACATGGCGAATTGTCCATTCCCACGCCTATATTCCATCACGATTTCGTAGGTATTGCCCTTGACCACGTTGAGCGTCTTGTATTCCACGCCACGGCGGAAGCCTCTCCTCCCCCTTGATGGCTCGGCATTCTCTATCACCTCGCCATTCACTTTCAGCGTGTAGCCATTATCGGTATTGACGAAATACTTCAACTCACCCGTGAAGGTTGCCGTGTATTTGCCCGATGCGCGAAGCGACAATGAATCGTTGTTGATTCCATCGGCAAAGCCCCATGCGCCAAAAGTGGAGAAGTTCAGCTCATTGTAATAGCCTGTCTTGGCAGGCTCACCCATCAGCTCCTTATTATTATACAGCTCCACAAAAATGCCCTTTCCATCGTTGAAATCGTGCAAATGATGAATCGTGGAATACTCGTCGGTGAGTTCGCAAGCCTTTCTATAAATGACATGGGCATCGGGCAAAGCCGCCTTGATACCATCGAGCAACGAATGGGTGTGGTTTTTCGTGGGCGTACCGCCGTAGTTGCCATTGAGCATTGCCGCATCGTTCGCATTGGGACCAACCACGGCTATCGTTCTTATGTCTTTCGACAATGGCAAGACGCCATTGTTCTTCAACAACACCATCGACTCTCGTGCCGCTTGCGTTGCCAAGAGATTGTTTTCCTCACTACTGATTACCTGTGGAGCCAGATGTGCCCACGGCAAACGGTCGGCTGGGTCGAACATTCCCAACTCGAAACGTCCCATCAGCGTTCTTCTCAGATGGCCGTCGAGGGTTTCTTCTTGTATCAGTCCTTTCTCCAATGCCTCGGTAAGAACCATAAACACTTTTCCACATTCCAGGTCGGTACCGTTGAGCACCGCATCAACGGAGGCTGCCAACGGATTGGGATGGGTCTCGTGCTGACCCTTGTTGTAGAAATTATTGATAGCGTCGCAATCGGTCACCACCAATCCATCATATCCCCATTTCCTTCTGAGGATATCAACCAACAGGCGGTCGCTCGTGCAACAGGGTTTTCCTTCGTAGCGATTGTATGCACACATCACCTCTCGCACGTTTCCCTTCTTCACAAGTGCCTTGAATGCGGGGAGATAGGTTTCCCATAGGTCGCGCATAGATACCGATGCGTTATACGTATGGCGCAAGGGCTCTGGTCCACTATGTACGGCGTAGTGCTTGGCGCAGGCGTGGGTCTTGTAATACTTGTCATCATTGCCTTGCATACCGAGAACGGTCTGCACGCCTAACACGGCATTCAGATAGGGGTCTTCACCACACGTCTCCTGTCCGCGCCCCCATCGTGGGTCACGGAAGATGTTGACGTTGGGACACCAGAACGACAGTTCGGGATTGCCTGGATAATAGGTTACTCCCATTGGCACGTTGAAGATGTCATGGTCTGAACGGTTCCAATTGGCTCTTGCCTCATCAGAAACGGCTGAAAAGATGTCGTACACCTGTTGCGAGTTGAATGCTGCAGCCAAGCCGATGGGTTGCGGAAAGACGGTATATCCGTCTTGCCTCACACCATGACAGGCTTCGCTCCACCAGTTATACGAGGGAATGCCCAATCTATCTACCGAGACCGACTTATTCATCATCAGTCCTACCTTCTCTTCTGGGGTGAGCAACGAGATGAGGTTTTCCACACGCTCCTCATTGGTGAGGTCGGGATTCTGGAAAGGATAGCGATGGTGGGCAGAGGCATTGCCTTCCACCACCGTTGCCTTGATGGATAAGGCTCCCAACGTCTGCCCGTTGTCGCCTATCAGTTCTACACTTCTAAACGTCTTGCCGTGTGAGTCCTTGGGTGAGAAAGACACCATCACCCTACCCGACTCGCCAGCCTTGATAGACTTGTCGGAATAATGGGCACGGATACATTCACAGGTGGGGATAGACCTGACAATCCGCACTGGTGTCTTTGCCTTATTATATATAATAAAGGTGTGACATACGGTTCCTTCAACGGCTTCTATCGTGCCAAAGTCCCATTCATAACTGTCGAACACAACGGTTTGGTTCTTCTGGGCGAGCGACGCAAGCGCACACAAGGATAATAGTACGAACAGAGTGATTGATTTTTTCATAAATAATGGATTGAGTAAAGATTTAATTTTCGTGCAAATATAAGAAAAATCCAGCACAGGCAAATGGTATTTTTGCATGATGTTGCACGAGATAAATTATGTGAAACAAATGATAAAATGACGAAATAATATAATGTATAAATTTGCAAACAAAGCATATCATCTATTTTAAAACCTATTCATTATGAAAAAATTCTTTACTCTGTTAAGCAGCATTCTGCTATTGAGCATCAGCGCATTTGCTCAAAAACAATGGACTAACTATGTAGTGAACGGTGACTTTGAAAGTGATGACACATCGTGCTTCTGGTCACATGATTGGGTGGATGAAGATATAGCCCAAGGACCCATCCGTATCATCGAAGACCCTACACAACCGGGAAACCACGTGGGCGTAGTATCTTCACGCAACCTCTTTGAAGATGAAGCATCTCTCGACAGTTGGACTTTCCAGTTCTTCGTCACCATCCCCTCTACCATCATCGAGGAAGGGGACGAGTTGCGACTCACCATGCGCATCCGTGCCGACAAGGCGGCTGACTCGGAGACACAGGCGCACAACACCCCTGGCGACTATAACTATTGGAATATGTATGGGAACGTGGGATTCACCACTGAGTGGCAGACGGTGGTGAAAGAAACCATCATCAGCGCCAACCAAGCCTACGGTGACGGAAAGACAAAAGAATCGGAAGACAAGAAGGAGATGCACACCGTGGCATTCAATCTCTATGTCTTGAAAGAAGCAAACAACTACTACTTCGACGACGTGAAACTGGAAGTGAGAAAGGCTGAGGATCCCCATGAGCTGACTGGCTGGTTTGATATGATTCGTAAGGGCATTGACTCAAACGACTCGTATCAGTTCTCTAATGGCACATTTACAACCTTCACTGGTCGTGATGGCGTGGAAGGTATCGACCTTCCTGCGCGTTTAGTAAATGACCCCTTAGACGGCCAGCCAGCACTCGAAGTGAAGTCGGTTGCTGCCACCTACTATCAGGAGAACAAGAACGAGGAGGGAGAGGTGACCAGCACCACCCCGATGTACGTAATCCGTGAAGGGAATCTTAACCAGGGGGTGCATGTCGGTGACAGCGTAGAACTCACCAACTGGCAGAGCCAGTTCTTCATCACCGGTCCTCACGTGTTCCGTGCCGGACAGAAAATCAGATTTGTCATCGAGGCTCGCGCCGAACATCCTACCGACATTGAGACACAAATCCACAGAGGACCAGGCGACTACCTGTTCTATCAGTTGTTTGGCAACCTGTCGTTGACGGAAGAATGGCAGAGATGGGAGTTTGAACAAGATGTGACAAGTGACCAGAACGGCGGTTCTACCGTAGCCTTCAACCTGAATGTCTTCAAGGATGCAGACAACACGTATTATTTCAGGAACATCGAGTTGTCTTGCAATGATGCCGACGCTTCCGAGGAGGAACGCACCGTGGGCACAGAAGAGGTGTTGCTGCCTATCCCCACCAACGGACAGGAGAAACAAGTGCAGTTCAACATGAGCAATGCCATAGACAAACTGCTGGTGGACAACTTCAATGACTTCTTATTGCAAAATAATCTCAAGTTGCTCAACGAGGATGGTTCTCTCACGGAAGACATCGTTTCTATCGGACAAGATGGTGGAGCCATCGACGAAAACGGAATAAGTGACATGGAAAATGGCGTGTTGAGCTTCGACGTTGACCCAGATATTTCTAAGGACTACATTGCGGAAATGACTATCGCCAACTTAGGCAAGGACTTCGCTCCAGGAGAAACCATCGACACCAAGGTTTGTTTAGTCAACAAAGGTTGGTACTACATCTATCTCGTGAAATTCGTTGACGAGACCACGTACAGCGGTATCGGAAAGATTGTTAGCGACAAGAATAGCAATACTATTTACGACCTAACAGGGCGTAAGGTCACACAACCAACGAAGGGCATTTACATCATGAATGGAAAGAAATTCATCCAGAAATAATTTACGATTAAGGAATGAAAGATCTTCAAACAGCAGCCAGCCATACAGCTACCGATAGGCAGTCCGTATGGCTGGCTTCATTCATCTAATCTCTATCCACACTCCTTCGCCTTTATCCTTGGCTTCCACAATCTTTGCTTTCACCAAGTCAACGTATTTGCGTGAATTAAGAACATTGCCAACTTGTTTATTCTCTCCCACAACTCTATCTGGTATTGATTAGGTTTCTTCACTATCTCATAAAATTGAATAGGATAATCAAAATTATTGTTAGCTAATTCCCTATATTTCTTTTTGTCTTTTTCTGAACATCTAAGTCCGAAAACTACTTCCGTCAATTTTCCTGGAAAAGGGTGAAGTCCATCACACTCATCTATATATCTCCACTCTTTTTCATAATCCCAGTCTGTTGGCTTGGTTGATACGCACATTCTGAATGTTGGGTCAGTAAAGGGGACTTTGACATTTACTTCTGTCTTATCTTTTCCAAACTTCATAGTCAGAGTTGTCATTAGTTCTTCAGGGTCAAACTCAGGTAATTCATTACTATATTTCACAGGCAGACAATAATCGTCGTCTGCGAGTTTTGAGTCTTCAGAAACCTCAAATCCTAATGCCAATCCTTTAGACTCACCGCCATAGTGTGCCCACATCGTATGCTGCCAATGCCCCCAGCATGTTAACGACGAAGTTGTCAAAGCATCTGTGCCTGGTGTGGTCGTTGAAGTGGCTTCTTAGCTTGAAGTTCTGCTAAAGCCGTGCTGATGGCATCTAATTGGGCGCGTGTGGACTCGTTGATGTCGTTCTGATCGTGTAGAATGCCGGATAGCATGGCAAGCCCTTGTTCGGTGAAAGCATAGGGGAGATATTTAGAATGTTCTCCTCTTCCCATCTTTAAGATTCCATTTTGGAATTAAAAAAAGTCATACTCATCTTTTGTCAACTGAAACATAAAGTCTGGTGGGAAACGTTTGATATTCCTCTTTACGGCTTTGTTGAAATTTCCAGTCGTCACTTGGTAAAGCTCTGCGAGGTCTTTGTCTATCATCACCTTCACGCCACGAATCTCATAAATCTTGCTTTGGATAACTAAAATGTCGTTCATAATATTAGTTTCTACAAATTTTGTTTTTCATAGTATTAGATTTTAAATAGCGCAAAAGCGAACAGGGTTCTCAGTGGAGAACCCTGTTTTAATTAATTTCACTTATCAAACGCAACAAACGCAACACGCAACATTAGTACCTTCAATATTTCTTATTCCTCAAGATGGTATAATTAAGA
>AUXO010376073.1_pt1 | contig 21569 bp, 10 predicted proteins | sample 768731 | NCBI WGS metagenome assembly AUXO01 (sample SAMN02715735, study PRJNA202380) | gut metagenome | biome: sheep rumen | host: Ovis aries | place: New Zealand: Palmerston North
ATTTTTCAGTTATATACTATAACAGTGATAGAAAGATAATAGTAGTTATCTTATCTATCATTAATTAGTAAAGAGGCATAATAATTATGCCTCAGTATAAATATATAATATATAAGGAATGTGTGTACAACGCCTGCTCCAAACAAAAACTACGTGAGCAACTAAAAGAAACACCTTGTAAACAGAGCCGGGTCAAGGTTCCGGCAGCAGGAAACGCCACGTGGAAAAAATAATTTAGGAATATTGTGAAATATACCTACAATTATTTTTTTTTTCGAAGATGCTGAAAAATAAAATCCCAATAGGATAAAATCCTATTGGGAATACATATCATATGTAATAGGTATAGTAACTATACCATATAACAAAACTTATTATTATCTGTATTAGATGTAGTAGCTGATCACATATCAAATTTATAGTATGATTATTTGCTTTCTCGTTATCTATATACATATGAATCAATGTATTCGTTATAACAAGAATTACAAATATAATGTGATCATGTCTTACTATGTATAATGGTAATAATACAATAAACGACCACATAAACGAATGTATAAATAAAAACGGTATATAGTCATATTTATACTCACTTCCAAAAGGTTTCCAATTAGATTTTTGTTTAAACTTTATGATCGTATCAGTTTGTAAAACAAAATCTGCTATAGTATGAGCAAAGATCATTGTAATTATAATAAAAGTTTCCATATAATATTCCCCTTCCTTATTATTTATAATTACGAGCATATTTAATTATCAATTAGTTCTAATAATAAAAAATAAGAGATGGTGCAAAAACCATCCCTTATATTATTTTATAACCAGATTATTTTAGAAGGATCTAATACACAGATAGATTCACAGTCCCAACCATTAAACATTGTTTCTAATCTGTTTTCGAAATAATGTCCAATGCAAGCATTCATAAGTTCTACAGCTACAATACCATCTTCTTTCATTTTAAAGAAGTTTATTAATACATCATACCTATAATCTTCTATATATTCTAATTTTTCTTCATTAGTACATTCTATTGTTTCTTCGATAAGCAATTTATCGTTTACTATAGTTATATAGTTCAATAAAGGATTATCTTGATTAAGCTCAACATCAGCAATATCAATTTGATATATTTTACTATTCTCTTTCAACCTCCATTTTATAGGATTATCCCAATCATAAGTATCACTGAATTCTTCACATTCACGTCCACAATAATCTTTCCAACTATAATCAGCATTCTCCGGCGATCCCCATAAAGCTTTTGATGGCTTTCCGTTACGTGATTTAGTATTTATTATTATTTTAGAAATGTCAAATTGTCCAAATTTATTTCTTTTAAAAGTTACATAAGTTTGATTTTTTGCTTCTACTATCATATTATAAATTCCTCCAATCATTTATATAATATATAATTGAAGGTAGGATTAATAATTATATTACTGATGATTTAACACACTTTTTTGAAAATAATACGGTAGATTTAACCGTACAATCTGCAAATCCATCAGTGAGCAATTTAATAAAACAATTTGCATTTAGCTTTGGTTATTTTGGAGCTATTAGTTTATATTGTAATATAACTGGACAAATAGCACCTCATTCACAATTATTTTCAATCACCCCAGAAACTGCTTTAACACACGCAACTGGCTATATTACTGGGTTTTTAACGTCATATAATGAAATGGTAACGCTTTATATAGATGGAGCTGGACTATATTCAGATGGACAATTATCAAAAGTTGATGCTTATTGCATATATGGAGTTTGGTATACAAGATAGATCGATTTTTAAATGCAGATTTCTTAGTTTTTATATACCCCTATTCTCGTTAATATGCTACTATTTTACTAGTGCTTAAATAGCTATTTAACACGGTGTTAGCAATATGGTCTAAATATCATGTAAAAATTTACAAATTAAAATTACTCACTTTTAAATGCTTTTTTAGTTTATAACCATACCTATTTTCGTTATCTGTATAGATATTTGTATGAGTAATTCTGCTATTCTTAAATAATCATTATTTAAACGTAGTATTCAGATATTTCGTATTAGTGTACTTTTTAATTTAAAAATATCCAAAAATCATCATTATTGATTATCTTTGTTTATAAATAAATACCAACCTCTATTTTAAATAGCTATTTAACATAGTGTGTATTATGACCTTATTACGTATCAAAAAATAAACGGATTATCCTGTTTCTATAGGGTTAATTGTAATATTTTTGATATAATGTCTCTACATAAGAAAAATAAAAATCTGGTGGATTTCAATATCCACCAGATATATTATATCTATTGTGCTGTAAAATATTTATTATAATTTTCTATAGATCCATAGTAACACCTCCTGGTATAATTACCCATTCTAGTTTTACTTAAATCTATATCCGCATCTTCGATAATTATAAAACAATTTTCTTTATCCGCAACGTATATTCCATTAAGTCCAACAATATACGGAACATGGTATATTGATCTTATTGTATAGAGAGATTCAATATCATTTCCAATTTTATTAACAAAAAATGGTTGACCTGATACTTTATCTACAACTCCATATTTGTTTATATGATATTTACATACTATATTTTCTGAACCCTCAATGCTATACTCTGATATTGCTATAGGGTTATATAAATACGAAGTATAGATTGTGTCTGTTTTTATATTATATATTTCAATATTACCAGTTGAATTTGCATCTTTATATAATCGGCATTTATTACTATCACAATACTTTACCATAACGCCTCTATATTTAGGTGCAGGTTTATAGATACGTATATATTCTTCCATAGTATTATTTGGTGTATCGCATAAATAATCTATATATCTTTTTCTCTCAACTCTTTTATCTCCCATTTTTGTAGATATAACCATATCAATATCAGCAGATTTACTTAATCTAAACGATTCTGCTTTTTCGGTACCATTTATATCAAATACTTTAGGTAAATCTTCTTCAATAGCTAATTCAGATATATCGATTTTAAAACCAGCTAATTCGTTTTTATTTTCAAATATTTTTATATTAGAACCTACAATATCTTTTTCTGTAGGGTCATATTCATCTATTCTCATAATGCATTTAGAATATTCTTTGCTAACTGCAATCGTTCTTTCATTTTCTCTATATATGATAATATCATTTGTTGGTAAACTTATATATTTAAATTCAGATACCTTATCTTTAAATAATTCTTCAAAATCACTATACATTATCGTCCTTCTTTCTTATAAAAAATATGCTCCGTAGGAATTTAATCCTACAGAGCACAATGATTATATTACTTCCTCATTTCAGTTATTTACAGTACATTACTGAACACAGTATTTCTTCCTTGAAATGTACTGCGAAGTTCTCCTCTGATAGTCAGCCACTTTATTCTTTACACCTTTAGTGTATTTAAGAATAAATACGATTCGACCGCTTGATGTAGCACTGATCTTTCCTGATGCATTACTCATGAGCTGTCTCCTTTCTAAACTGATATAAATTGTAACTCATTAAAATATATTATAAAAGAGAATCTAAAATAAATTACTACCCAATAACTTATTTATCTTCTCTATTATACCGTTACATAGAAATTTTAATATTACACATGTACAGATTTTTCTGCAAAATCAATATCACTATCTTCATACTCCATATTCTTTAAAGCATTTATGTAATCTATTTCTTCTTTCGAATAGAACTTCCATGATAGATCGTTCAATGCCTGTGCATTGATAATTGTATCTCTCTGTGGGAATACTTGCTTATTAGCCATTCCATTATCTCTGCTGAGGTACATAGCATTTCTAGGATTGAATACCTGCCATGCTCTTATAAAGAATGGTTCATTAATAAGTGTCAATACGTTTATAATATCTCCATCAAAATCAGCTGCTAATGGTGGTAGAATTGTAAGAGGTACGCTCAATGAGAAATTATCATTTATACCAACACAGAAACACTGCATGATAGATCCATAGCTAATTGTAGGATTACGATTTATAATAAGTGGTAATCCTTCACCTGATGCATGAATCATATCTTCCAATATTTTATATATTGTAATATCTTTTACGGTTATAGCTTTATACCATTTATCCCATGCTTCATTAGCAGTTATATTATAAGTCTTCATAAGGATATTTATGATACGCTGTTCATAAGCTATAACTAAACAGCTATACGGTAATCTTACCTGATCTATACGTAAAGTTGGATCCTGTATGATAACAGATCTAGAAGAGAAATTAAATCTACCAGATACAAGACTACGAAGTTCTCCTCGTTTACCATTCAGAATACTTACAATTTCGTCGTAAAGTTTCATGAATTTCTCTTGTAGTCTGAAGATCTGCTCATTCTTTAACTTCGGAGATCTATCCATTTTACGTTTATTACGGTTTACAGATTGTACTAATCGAACCATCATATTATACATACCGTTGGTTTTTTCAAAGTACATTGTATCCGCATTGATATCTATTGGACGTAACTGTGTTGTATATACCGGTATACTGTGGATAAACAATTTATCTCTATCCATCATTATATCGTTATATATCTCCATTTTCTTTTTATTAGTTTTATATTTATTATAATAGAATTCCATAATTTCATCGAAACGATCATGGAATTCTATCATTCCTATACCATAGAAAGGTTCTCCCGGTTTTTGTATCTGGCCAACTTCAAATCCATCTTGAGATATTTCTTTATCGTAATCGATCATATTCTTCAAGACAAATTTTTTGGTATCTTTTCTCTCTTTAGAAAATTTAGAACGACCGAAGAAGCTTTCCAACTGTTTATACATATCTGGATGTATTATTGCATACTCGTCTGTTATATGCATCCATCCAAACATGTGGAAATTCTCTCCAACCTTTACAACCGGATATCCACACTTCTTACAGATTTCACCGTTTCTCATCTTAGAAGTTGTTTCTCCGCATGGACAACTATATCTATCCATGAATGGATTAAGATCACCAAGTCTTTGACCAAATTTTGTAGAAAAAATACCATCTTTATTTCGGATATCTTTCTTAAGAGATCCCTTTGGAGACTTGATTAGAAAACCATTACCAGTTCTCAAATCATTCTCCATTTCTTTATCAAAATCTATACGTGGCATATAAGTCACGTAATCAAAATTAGGATCGTTTGGATAAGAGAAATTAATCTTTATCCCAATCTCATCTTCATTACCTTGACCAAAATACGTCACAACTGGAATCTTTTTGGTATGCATAGATTCCGGTGATTTCGTCATTTCGTCAAATTGATATATTGCCATATTTCCTCCCATTTAAATTTGAAAATATTTTATTTTCTTCATTTTTATAGTATATAATTTCCATAACATTTAACACAGTAATTTATACTATCTTTGATATTACATGATACATTTCAATCTTACGTCTTACTATAAATTTATAGATATTATCATGAATCAAACAAAACGATGTTTTATCGAGTTTATTGCTTTCTATATTAATATGATCTGTCGTATTTCTACGACGTAAAATTAAAAGATAATTATAAGCATCCTTACACTCACTAGGTGTATCTGGATTAGCTTGAAGGGGAGCTAAATCTTTTATTTTCTCAGCTATAGAATGATAAACTAATTCTCTAAGCTGTCTTTCAGATTCGGCATCGATATAATTATAATTTATATCGATTTCGCTAGAATTTAATCGTTTACACAAGTTATCAAGATAATTATAAGATGACTTATAAACTTCTTTGCTTTCCATTTTCTCTCCTTATCTGTCATTTTTGCTACCAACCCAATAGTAGCATGGATTATACACTAGTTATTTTGACTTTAAAAAATAAATATCAGGTAGAGACAACTCTACCTGATATAATATTACCTTCTAACAGATCCTAATGATCTATATAGATTATACATAATATTTGAAGTACCATTATCTACAGAATTCCAGAAATAGTTAAGAGCTTCTCTAGGTCCGTGTGATGCCATATAGATTGCTAATGTAGCAGAACGCTCTATATCTACATCTGCTATATTTAATCCACCAAGGTTAGATAGATAATCCATCATAGCAGTATTCTTTACAAGAGCACCAGCACCACCAAATATATCAAATCCTTTTAGTGCTGGTAGATATAGTGTACTATACAGATCTTCCACTTCTAGAGATACATTTATCTGTGTTGGTAAACCATCGTCATTCCATTCACATTCTCCACCTCTTATTGCAGTTAGTGCTGTTACAATACCCATGTCTATATTAAAGAATCCTTTATCATAAACCTTTACCAAGAATGGAGATTTATATCCATTAGGATCTTCATCCATACCTATAGGTAATACAAGAGGTAATAAATGCATAAGAGGAACAAATATATTTTGAAATATCGATACATTATCATGATCAGGAGAACGTAATTTAATTTCAAAACTATATGAACGACTAAATCCAGAATTACTCCAAAGTTTAGGAAATAGTAATTTACCACCTTCAAGTATGGTAGACGTACCTTTCTTTGCAAGTGATGCCAACATACCACCAGTTAAGTTCTGTGATATGCTTCCTAATGCACTACCAATAGATTCTCCTAATTCCTGTCCTGTACCAACAAGGGTGCCTAATACCGAGCTATCATCTACCAAGAATTTTAATTCATTCATCTGATCAGAATATCCATTAAGAGCACTTGCTAAAGATGATTCTGTTGTATCATTAGAAAACGTTTCTGATTGTTCTGCCCCACCATCAACGTAAAACATAACAGCATTACTAGCAGATACAGAATCATTCAATGCTTCGTTTGTTACATTCTCATAGTTTATATCTCCAGCAGGTCCTTCTTCGTTTCCAAAATACACCATTTCATCTTGTATTCCCATGAAATGAGCTAAGGCTTTACATAGAGTATTTACCTCTTGGTAATAATCAGCATATGCCAATTCTGTTGTATAGTATTTACCACTTCCTTCAACAGCATTAGCACGATCAGCAACACCTTCCATTAAAGCACCTAAGATATTACCTTTATCATTTACGCTGAAGTTCTTCATAAATACCTGTTTACAGGGTACAATCATTAAAAGATTCATAGGACCTAATATCTTAGATGCATATTTAGCACCTATTTCTGATCCTTCTGGTCTAGGATCAACAGTTTCGGTAAATTGATAAGGTATTCCAAAAATACCATTAATATTTGTCATTACGTTTTCTGCTACGCTCGTATCATAATCAGCTTCAGCACCACTATATGCAAATAGACTTTCTTCACTATATAGGTTAATGTTTGCCATATTAACCTCCTTTCATAATTAACTAAATGTAAATGGAGGTACCTTGTTACAGGTACCTCCAAAATTATAGATTAACTAGCTAAGATAGCATCTACAGTCTTCTTTAATGTGGCTAATTCATCCTGAGTTTTTGTATTTGCTGATGCATTTACAGTACTATCAGTGTAAGCCTTAGATGCTTTTAATAAAGCTTCCTGCTGTGCGGCAAGTCCAGCTGCAACTCCGCCATTACCAATATAAGTACTAAGAAGTTCATATATAGCTGAAATCTTAGAAGCACTCATATCAAGGCTTTCTGCTACAGTTATAATTGTCTTAAGCATAAGAGCTGTAGTTTTATCCATATTCATAATAGCCTTATCAGCACTATTAGCAGTTGTTACACTTGATGTATTGTTGGTGTTTGTATTATTACTACTATTCACTCTAGACGATCTAACTAAAGATGCTGTATTGCGTGAAATTGCAGATAATCCAGAATCACCAGCAGACAATCCAAGTATTCTGTTAATGCCTGATCCAGAAGCACTTGTTGTTGTATCTGTTGTAGTGTCGCTACTTGAAGAATTTGTTCCTCCAACTAAAGCACTATCAGGTTCTACAGACCAGTCAGGTCTACCAAATGCTGTAAGAAGATTGAACTTGTTATGAGGTCCATATCCTCTATTACGTTTATGAGCAACCATTCCACCATTACGGTCGAACCCATCTTCACCACCAGAAGTATTACCTTCGATAGAATCAAATGTCTGTGCTTGTTTATTTACAGATTCAACGATACCAGTATGAGAAGTACCGTTCTTATAGATAATAACGTCACCAGGTTCTGGTTCATTAGTCATAGCATTATGGCTCTTGAAATTGTCCCATAAGCCATCAACAGAAGCAGAATATTTTCCACGTAAAGCGGCTTGAGCTTTTGCTTTATCTCCACCATAAGCTTGATCAAATACCCATGATACAAATGCTGCACACCATTTATAAGAATCACCACCAACTCCAGGACCCCAATACCAGTCATTATATTTTACATAGTTTGGTTCTTTCTCTATAGTTCCAAGCTGACTATCAGCAATCTTAAGAACGTTCTTAGCACCATTAGTATTTATTAAGCTATAATCTATACCAGAGCTAAGATTTCCTAAATTGCTAGATCCAGTGCTACCATTACTGCTACTACTGCTTCCTGTAGATCCTGTAGAACCACTATCAGAAGATGTACCAGTAAATGCCTTTGAAAATGCATCGGTAAATGCTGACAAGATAGCACTTAAGCCCTTCTTGGGAGCACCACTAGAACCAGATGAGCTAGAACTTGAAGAACCAGAAGTACTTCCAGAACTTACACCACCAGTTGTTCCAGTATAAGATTCTCCATTTATATTCATAGGACCATAAAGAGCTTCCTCTTTACTATTACTATTTGCATACTTCTGAAGTGCTCCTTTAGCAGCATTCTGTCTTTCTGCAACTTCGGCAGCACCCATATCAGAAGGCTGCTCGTATTTCTTAAGAACAGATTCAGCAGCTTGCTCTAAAGTAATATTAGGATTTGTAAGCTCATTCCAAAGTCCTTCCTTAGCAGACTTCAGCTGACTAGCTGTAGCATCAAGCTGTACTCTAAGATTTCCTACAGAAGAATTATTCTTCTTTGCTATATCTAAGAGATTTTGTTTAAGACTAGGAGATGTGAATTGTACAATTCCATATCCATACTTCTTAGATTTACCATCACCAGGATATAAGAAATATTCCTTAGGTATCTTTCCAGAATCAACACCCTCTGTATATTTCTTTCCAAGTTCAGAACTACTCATAGTAGAGAAGTCTAATCCATATTGTTTATACTGCTCAAGCCAATCAGGATTACTCTTTACTCTTGATATAAACAAATTCTCAAGTTTCGTAGGTTCATATCCACCTTCATTCTCGATATTTCCAAATATACCAGCAATAGCATTATCAGAAAGACCAAGAGCTTTGAAATAATTCCATGCCTGCTGTCCAAGATCTCCACCAGTTGATTTGGTGGTAGCTGTAGTGCCCTCTGAACTACCATCTGGATTTATGATACCATTAGCTTTTGCTTTATTATATGCATTAGCTGTATATCCAAACGGATCAGATTTATCTGTAGGGAATGAATGGAATGTATATGTAGAACCCATACTATTCTTAACGATAGTCTTATCCTTTATATAAGCAGATCTATCTCTCTTATTGCTTCCTGTAGATATAGATGTAATGTCTGAGAAACAATCATGCTCATCTACATAGTTAGGCAATGTACGATTACCATCAAGAATAATAGATTTAACTCTAGCAAGAGTATCTGCATTTGCTTTGGTGGTACCTATGCCCTTAAGAGCATCCTTTCCATCCTTTGACGGATGACCAGGTGTAGCAGCCCACCAACCACAATTAGCGGCATAGTCATAAATAGATTTATACTTTGACTTGTTAGCCAAATCATATTTATTAGCAATAAGTGATGCTTCAGCCGCAGCTCCAACACCATTACCCTGCTCTTGAGCTGTAAGGTTAGCAATTTCTCCAATCTCAGTTTCAGATGCCGGATATGAAGTAAATGCACCACCTGCACCAACTCCAAGAGAAACATTGTTCAATATAGAAGAACTATATCTCTTATTTCCATGCTTCTGCTCTGGATCATTGATTATAAGATTACCAGCAGCATCTATTCCCTTAGCCACTACATAATGGTTATTAGGACCAAATGGAGAATTAGCTTTGGATCTATTAGAAGCATCTCTGCCCATGAGTACTGTAGGAGTTCCTGATGCTATAGATCTAGCAATAGATCTCTTATCACTCATATAATTAGCAGATCTTCCTTTACTTCTAAAGTATTCGTTAAAGAATCCAGCATCTGTACCACCACTTGTCTGATACTTTCCAGCACGGCTTATAGCACCATCCATAGAAGAATCACCCATAGCCATAGCAGCAGCGGCTGGTCCACAACCCATAGATCCTACATTATTAAATCCAACTTTCTTTCCTGCATTAGCAGAACTGTTCTGAGATATAAATGAAGCACCAGCAGACAATCCAGATCTACCACCTGAGTTAGCAGCATTCTCTTCTTGTACTGTAGCAGATGCAGCATCATATACAGCATCTCCAATTTTAATTCCGATAGCACTAAGAATATCCTTGACACCTTTTCCGAATTTCATTAATCCAGCTTTGATAAACATGAATATCTTAGCTATACTAAACATACCAGATTCGATAGGTTTAAGAAGATCGTTTCCTGAAGGCGCAAACTTATAATTTCCTACACCACCTATATTTCCCTTAGAAGCTGTATCACTCATTGAAGTAACAGCATCTCCAAGAGCCTTAAAGTTCTTTCCTGTATCTCCTGTAATAGATTTAAACGCTTCACCAATCTTATTACCAGCAAGATGTATAAGTGTAGGTATACTAACTACAAGCTTAGCACCAAATCCTAATACTTTATTGAATGGAGATAATGGAGTTGATTTTTCACCATCATCCATAGCACTCAAATTAGATCCCCAAAGTCCATCAATATCACCTTTATCTATATAACCAGAAAGTGCAGTTCCCATATTCTTGGCAATCTGGACTTCCGATTTAATCTTATCGATCATTGAGGCGATACCATTATGTATTTCCTTACCAACACCTACAGCTAATGTAGGTACGGTGCTTATAAATTTACCGGCAAATAATACACCTTCACTAAACGGAGTTAATGGAGATGATATATCACCATCATCTGCAGCGTTATAGTTATCGTTCCAAAGTTCGTTTACGTCTCCACCTTTGATCTTCTCAAATAATGCGGCTCCTATTCCTATAGCATTAGCCGTTTCGGTCTTAATAGCATCTATCATCGAAATGATTTTGCTATGTATTTCTCTACCAAGACCTACAGCCAATGTAGGTACAGTGCTTATAAGCTTACCAGCAAATAATACACCTTTACTAAACGGAGTTAATGGAGTTGATACATCGCCATCATCTGCAGCACTATAATTATCATTCCAAAGCTCATCTACACTTCCACCTTTGATTTTCTCAAATAATGCAGATCCTATTCCTAAGACATTAGATGTTTCTGTCTTAATACCATTTATCATTGAAACGATTTTATTATATATTCCCTTACCAATAGCAACCATTACAGCCGGTCCAGTTAATGGTACTTTGGCTACGTTATAAATGACTTTATTGAATAATGCTAATGGAGAACCATTCTCATCTATAGCAGAATCTCCTCCATCTGTCCACATGCCTATCGGATCTCCACTCTTTACATGTTGTCCGAGCTTACCAGCCATCTTTATAACAGTAGATATTTCGGTTTTAACAGGCTGTACAACTTTCTCATCTACAGTCTCTTTAATCTTTCTACCTAATCCTTTAAGAATAAGGAATGGAAGATATCCTATACGAACAGCTTTAGCTGCAGCACCAGCAAATCCACCCATTACCTGATCTTTATTAGTAGGATCCTTTATTGTTAAATATTGCTGTAAATTAGATTCCTTATTAGAAAGAATCTCTCTAGCTTGATCTTTCTGCTGTTTTATAAATTCTATAGAACCTTTAACGCCATCGACTACTTTCTTAAAGCCGTCTCCAATTCTGTGACCGACCCAGCTAATAGCAGCAGTAGGTGTCATATATATTTTTTGAGCAAGAGATACAGCTGTCTTTAATCCAGGCACTATACCTTCTTCGCCTTCTTCGTTAGGATTATATTGCCACATACCGACAATATCTCCAGATTTAACAAATCCAAGTAAATCTTTTGTTGTCTTTGCTCCATCTTTTACGAAATCAACAACACCAGCACCGGCATTTCTTAAAGCTTCACCTGCTGTATTAGCAGCATTCTGGAATCCTTCCTTGAATTGATTAAGCTTCTCTCCAGCATTAGCTTTAAATTGGTTAAACTTATCTCCAACACCAGTTGTAAATTTCCTAAACTTATTACCTGCTGTACTAGCAGCGTTCTTGACTCCTTCTTTAAATTGGTTAAATTTTTCTCCAGCATTGGCTGTAAATTCTTTAAATTTACCACCAGCCCAGTTATTGAATTTGGTTACAACTCCACCACGTCCCTTAACTGTTTGGTTATATTGTTCGATACTATAAGCAGTACCATTCTTTTGGTTATATGCTTCTACTTCAGCCGTAGCTCTTGCTCTCTGTTCGGCAAGACCAGATACATCTACACCAAACATAGGAAGCACTTTCATAAAGATATTAACAAGGACTTTATTAGGAATAAGATTTCCGATTACAGGAATCATTGCATTTAAAGTTGCAATCAAAACTGCAATACATCTTTGTCCTATAGTTGCTTCTTCTGTAATACCAAGGATAGATTCTGCATCACCCCAAGCATTTACAGCTGTTCCTACAATTACAGCAACTCTAACTACAGCAAGAGCTGTTGTAACAGCACTAGCAAACTTAGCAAGTTTATCAGCAGATTTTGCTAATACCTCGTCAAGTTGACTTGCAACAGCATTAGAAAACGCAATCGCTCCATTTTTCAGTTTAGCCGGAAGGAATGGAATCTTCTGAATAATTTCAGGAAGCTTCTCTCCAATACCACTATTGATAGTGCTTATTACACCTTGAGCTATAGCAGATTTAGAGCCATTAGTAGCTAAATCAGATCCTAATTTACCGACGTCTTTTATAACTTCTCCGCTAGCATTAGTAAGTCCTTTAAAACCAAAATTACTAAGAATCTTGTTTGTATTACCAACTAATACATTACCAACAACGGAACCGGTATTCATAATCATTCCGGTTGCTAGATTCTTCTTAAGCTGAGTGGATACTCTTGTATCAGATCCAGTAAGTTTTAATGTACCAGGTTTACCAACTCCACCATTTTTAAGTTTATAATTCCCGTCTTTATCCTTTACTGGATTGCCATTATCATCTACCACTACCTCCTGCGGTTTGCCATTCTCATCGTCTGCAGTAGGTTTAGTATTATCGTCAAATGCAGAATCCTTATCTGAATTATCCGGTTCGTTTCCATTAAGCGCTGGAAGTTCTCCGATTTTTTTACCAACATCATCGAATCCTTGATTAAGAGCAGTTGTAACGCCTACAATGCCTAATGCTGGTCCGATAGAAAGTCTTAATGCATCAAGCAATGGGAACTTTGTAAGAAGAGATCCTACAATTCCTTTAGCTGTACCAGGTTTACCTGTAAAGAAACTAAGCAATCCACCAAGCATACCACTTCCACCAAGAAGCATATCCTTAAGTGTATCAAATAATCCTTTCTTACGTTCTTTACCACCAGTAAGATTATCTGCTATTTTTCTTATATTTGTAGCTATATCAGATATACCATTACCAAATCCTTTGACAGTATCCATAAAGCCTGATTTGTTTTTAGCATTCTTTTCTGCCTCATTAGTATTGGTAGACTCTTGATCTTTAACCCATTTACCATTAGACATAATCATGTCTACTGGTCCATCAGGTGTATCTACAGTCTTTGTATCACCTTCCTTAGGTTCTCCAGATTCTCCACCAGACATATTTCTCCAGAATCTTAACCAACCAGCACCAGAAACTGTATCTTCTGATTCCTGATTTGCTATAAGTTGTTCTCTTCTAGCAGTAAGATCTTCATCTACAATCTGTCTTCCATTAACAACTTTAAATACTTTACCATTTCTAGCAAAAATCTGTCCGTTTATTAAAGATTCACCTTTACCTCTACGGTATTTTGCATTTAGTAAATCTTCATCGCTATATTTACTACTCTCGTTAGCACGAATAGCATCTCTAATTTGTTCCAACAAATTAGGGATCTTTTCGCTAACAGTCATATTTACTTGATTTCTTTGAGCTTCTTCTGCTTTAGCCTTAGCTTCTGCTTCTTCTGGAGTTTTGAATCTTTCAGATGCAAGCTCTTGTCCAGCAAGATCAGCAACAGCTCTTAAGAAATTATCAGAAGGCTTGAAATCTTTTCCAAATAATTTAGAAAGACCTGTAGCTTTCATACCCATAGAATCAAACAGTGCTTTATTTGCAGTTGTAACTCCAGATTCTATATCAGCTTTAGTTAAAGCAACTCTCTTATGTTCTGCAAGAATATTAAGAATCTCTTGTTTTATCTCAGGAGATATAGGTTGATTAGATACAGGATTTACATATTCATTTATTCTCTTTTCGATATCATTAAATTGCTCTTCTGTTGTAGCTTCGCTGATATCGTTCAAGAATTTATTAGCATCTTTACGCGCTACATTACTCTTCTTAAAAGCAGCATTGGCTTTTGCACCATTTGTTCTAATCTGCTTTGTAAAGAATCCTGTAGGATTTGTAGCAAATCTAGAATACTCTTGAAGTGCTGCAAGATCTTCAGCTGATGCTCCTTGTAGATACTGATCAAGCTTACGCTGATTTGTATCCATATTGAGTTCTAATTGTTCTGCTAATAATTCTCTTTCAGCAGCATCTAGATATCGACCCTGCTTACTATCATAAACACCATAACCTTTATTAAGGCCTCTTTTCTGTAAGAAAGTTCTAGTAGCACCAAGAGGAGCTCCTATCATATTAACACCGAAGTTAGCTATTCCTCTACCAGCAGCTTTAAGTTTATCGGTAATTTTAAATTTTCCGTTTATAGCACCAAAAGCTTTCTTTAAAAGATTAGCTGTATGCTTCTTTATAAAATTCTTAAATGTATTGGTTAAATCTTTATACAGCTGTCTTGCACCATTCTGGAGAATATCAGCAAGAGGATTGATAATTTTATCATTGATAAGACCTACAAATCCACCTTGACGTTTTCCATTTATATCTGTACCTAATAACCAATCTTTGAAATCGTCGGTATCAGCAGCAAATCCTAAAGCAGAACCTAATACAATACTACCAGCCATCCCAAAAGGACTGCCAAGTAATAATTTAGAAGCTAATCCTGCTATTGCTCCAAATCCTATTCCTTTCTTTCTCTTAAGGATATTGTCTAACCATTCTTTCTTGATTAAACCAGTAAAATCTCTCTTACCATTTTCGTCTAATTTACCAAAGAGTTTTTCTTTAGCTGTTTCAGAATGATTTACAAATCCAACAGTAGAACCAACAATAGCTCCAATTATTGGACTACCAAAGAAAGCACCAGCAGCTCCACCTATAACAGCACCACGTCCTGCATGTGCAGCTCCCTGTGCATTCTTTACTATGAAATTAGATATATCTTTGCTTAATAGTCCACCGGTTCTTTCTTTCTTACCGGTAGCAGCATCTTCTTTTTCTTCTCCAAATAAAGCATCTTGAACTTTCTTGGATTTTGCTACAAGACCAACAGCAGCACCAATACCAGCACCTATTATCGGGCTAATAAGACCACCAGTGAATAGAGAAACACCTCCACCGATTAATGCTCCTGTAGTCATAGAGCCTTTACTAATTCCGGCGTCTTCCATAGCTCCATCAATAACTTTAGCTATTACGTCACCTTCTTTAGCTCGCTCTTTCTGATTAGCACCAAATCTACCCATGATAGATGTAATACTATCTGTGATTTGATCTACACCAGATTTAATCTTTTTCTCATATATAGTTCTGGCTCTTTCTTTTAATTCTCCTGCATCTGCATCGGCGGCAGCATCGTCAGAACTTGAAGTTGGCTTAGGAGCCTTTGTACGTTTACCTCTACCATGACGTTTGCTTCTTCCAGCAGATATTCCATATAAACCAGAACCAGCACCAGAAGTATCTTCATCGGCTACTTCTTCGTCCATTCTACCTGATTTTATAAAATTCCAAATTGAACGCTTAGAATCTTCGATAACGTTAGCGGCATTAGAAAATATCTTTCCACGATATTTTCCATCGTCATCTTTAGTACCAACTAATCTATCTTTCATAGCACCTAATAATGGTACATTGTTATAGAGCCAATCTTCGATAACGCTTTCAACAGAAGTTGCTACGTTATCTAATGCTTGTGATGTTTTTGGAAGTAATTTGTCTTTAAACTTATTTACTTTTCCTTTATACTGTTGCTCTATCTCCCAAGCAGCTTTAGCTCTAATCTTTTCAGCTTCAATCTTCTTTTCGAACTCTTTATTTTCTTTTACCTTTTTACCACTCATTTTATCTGAGTAATATCTCTTGATATCTCTATCAAGACCGGATTTCATTATTGCACCATACTCGTCGTAGCTATCCTCATCCATAGCGTTTACAACGGCATTATCAAGATTTGATATCTTTCCTACAGGAGCACGTTCACTCTTATTATCTTCATATAATTCACGATCATTTGCATCACCCTTGGATTCTACAGTTTCTTCGTTATTCATCTTAAGATAAATAGAAGATCTTGGTCTAAACTTAGCATTATTAGTAGGCATTCTGTTAACAGTAACAACTCTAGCAACACCTTTACCTTTAAAACTAGTATTACTTCCTTTAGAACCTTTAATAGCTGTCTTATAAGAACTGCTGCTTACAAATAGAGGTAAGTTCTGTGCAAAGTATTCAGAATTAAGATATAATCTCTGAAGATAGAAGAAAATATTATTGTTATATCTATCAGTAAGATTTGTTAAGAAATTTCCTCTGCCTTTTATAGCATTTTTAGAAGTTCCTACATCCTTACCTGTCTTCTTATTAGGAGTAATATAATCCATAGATCCATTAAAAAGATTTGTGTAGATAGAACCTTCATCTGCAAGCATATCCATTCTCTCACCATAGTCGTTTCTTCCACGTTCTATAGTAGTAATGTATCTATTCTTCTCTCCAAGTCTACCTTTAGATTCCAATCCTTTTAAGTAAGACTGCATGATATTCCAAGTATTTCTAGATATACCATACTTTTTACCTAATCTCTGATAAGCCTGTTTGCTTTCATTCTCATTCTTATATACTTTAAGCAAATCAACGAATCCAAGATCATCTGAGTGATAAGCGGTTTCATTAAAATTACCAATCTCTCTGATAAACTGATTCATCTGCTGTTCACTCATTTCACCAGGTCTATTAGCATGAAGATTAGAAGCCATTCTTCTCATACCACCGATTAACTCACCCTGGTTAATTTCAGCATATCCTCGTTTTTCAGCTTTCCATTCAGAAACAATAGCTCTTCTTGATTTAAATTTTCCAGCTTCATAATCATAAAGTCTATAAGGATTTCCTAAAGCATGAGAAATTTCTGCTAAGTATGTAGGGATAACTTCCATAAGAGCTTTTCTAGATTTTCCATCCCAATCAACTTTTCCTTTGATATAATTTCTTGTACTTATAGAATCTTTATATGCAGATTCAGGTCTAACAAATCCAAGTAATTTATCCAGTAATCCATTACCGGTAGATAACTGTCCATTACGATGTTTTGTCAATAATCCACCAAAGAAATCTCCTAAAGCAGAATCTATACGTTTTGATGCATTTGACATTTTTGTTGGTATAAATGCTTTAATAGTTCCCTTAAGAATCGCACCCAGCGGATTACTCTTTAGCTCTGCAGCTAAAGTCTTAGGGTCGATCATTCCAAACATCATTGTTATTGGGGATATTGCATCCTGAATGCTTTCTGTAACCATATCTTTCATAGCAGACAGGTTAAGAGCACCATCAGCATTCAATAAATCTTTTACTGATCTTCTACTTGAGTTTCGTTTTTCTGCCTCTTGTGGAGTTACACCCTTTACTATGAGATCTAATTTCTCTAATACCTTATCCTGGAATTCTCCAGTTCTGGTATAGAATGTGGCAGAGTTATTAATATGCTGAGTTATAGGTTCTCCTAATTGCATAAGAGCTCCCATATTAGCATTAACAGCACTTAAACCGGATAATACACCAGCAAAGCCTTTATTATTAACTCTAATCATCTCTTTAAATCCATGCTTATTAACTTCTCCAAGATACTGCATAGATTTAAAAGTAGATGTACCAATAGCACCACTCATTTTCTGAGCAATACGATCCATAGATTTGATATTCGCAATAGTATTACGATTATCATTTGCCATATGTGCTTTGGTATTTCTTGTATCGATATCATCTTCAGGTGTAGAATCCTCATCGTCAAAATCAGAATCGTTATCACCCCAATCAAAATCATCGCCGTCTAAACTAAAACCCATAGATTCGGCTATAGCAGCATTAGTCTGTTCGTCATAACGCTGTTTATTATACCATTTTCCAGATTTAAGATCTGATATAATATTTATAGCAGCTTCTTTAACACTACTTTTTCCTAGGTTGAGTAGTGAATCTGGATCTGTTTTTGCATCCTGTACAGATGCGGAGAAAGATTTAACACCTTCGTACAATTCTTCACCGAATTGTTTGCTTTCAGACATGAATGAGGAAGATACAGGATGATAATCTTTGTAGATATCTACAGCGATATATCCCATGCTCTTACCGACATTCTTAAGATATGCCATGGCGTTCACTTATCTATACCTCCTTAAAAATATTTTATTGCAATAAAACACGTGCATTTAATACGATGTTTCGAGGGTATATATTACCCAAAAATACAAAAAATAAAATGACCAGAGAGGGAAAGGAATCCTCTCTGGTCTACTATAATTATGCTCACAGCCGCCTATTCAAGCCCATATAGGAAGTATGGGAACGACTGCTAATGAATAGGGAGGAATCGAACCTCCCAAATTCATCTGAACTTAGCTCCAGCTATTCTGTTTGTAGTAAGGTAATAACTAGAACTTAGAACTGAATAGATACTGCATTGTTGTTATACTGCACATTATATGATTTCTCAGATACAGTGATAACACATCCTGGTACTACACTATTAGCAACGAAAGGTACTTTAACCTTATCATCTGATACTAATGTAAATTCATTTACACTCTTAAAAATGCTGAATCTGAATCTTGGTATCGTACCGAATGTAGCAAAGAACGGATTAGGTGTCATAAAGATTGTCTGCAGTCTCTTTTCAAACGCATCTTTCTGCTCTTTTGACATCTGACCTACATATTTTGACATTCCGGACATATCTACTACAGAATACAATTCGTCGTTAACGAACTGTCCCTTTCTTGATCTGAGATATTCATCCTTTGTCATGATATAGTTCGGATTCTCCAGAAGCTTTTTCACGATATCCCTGTTCTTTGCTACGTTGAAAGCTGTTGAACCACCTAATGGACTTGCAGCGATGATATTAATACCATCACCTATAACGACATTAGGATCGATTGTCAGAGTACCAACACTATTATTTACTATTACTCCAGGAAGATACATAGTAATGAGTTCTCCGTTCTTCTTGAGCTCATACTTTGTATTCTTCAAAAGTTTTCCGAATGCAGCTTTTATCTCATTCTTCTTTGACTCTGTCACCTCATTCGAAGTATTTGTATCCAGCTTTGTATTGCTGAACACAATCGGAGTTATAGGTGTAGACGTATCATTGTCCTTAACCTTATACTCATATGCTCTGATTTTATCTACCAATGAATTCAGATGCTCCTTGATAGATTTCTCGGAACACAGATCGGTTACCTTTACAGCAATTTTGACCAATGCATCCTTAGACACACAATCCTCAATAGGAACTATTGGATTCCCCGGGATTATAGCTCCAAGTACGCTGAAATTAGCTGTAATGGAATTAACTATCTCGATAGTAGCAGTATCTGTTGTAGAGTCACCACCATGCTTAGTAATATCATCCATGATATCATTGATGGTGACAGCATCAACAGATGCCAATACACCAAGGGCAATTGCTCTTGATACATGAGGTAACAATGTGCTCTGATCATCCTGAATTCTATTCAGTATATCAGAAAGCATGTCGTTATCTACATGCATCGGAACGACAGTATTAGCATCAAGCTTCTCGTCCTTATCGTCTACATCTGTAAACTCTGCATCAATTGCTTCTGCTTCAATCTTTGCAGCTTCTTCCGGTGTTATAACCTCAATAAGTTTGATAGGTTCTGCCTTCTTGACAGGAGCTTCTTTCTTATCTTTGGTCTTGCTCTTAGCCTGATCTTCATCCTTGTCATCCTCAGCATCTTCGGAAGATTTCTTCTTCTTACTATTTTCCTTTTTATTCTTCTCAGAAATCTTTTCTTTGAAGAAATCAACGACATCAGAGAAGTTCTTGCAACCTGCAAGTTTCACCTTGTCGATAAGATTAAGGTGATTATATACATAAAGTATACTATCGAGGTCTTTCTTTGTGAAGAGCTCCTCGATTCTCTTTCCGTATTTCTTTTCAGCAGAATTGATTGATTTCTCAACCATCTCTTCGATCTTGTCAAGACTTACTTTCTGCTTATTGAACTCGGCAAGGATCTTGACAATGTGATACACGATAGACTCTCTGCTGAGCTCATTTTCATGCTTTGCAGTATACAGGCATGATCTTGTGTACAGGTCAGCAACAACATCGTTGTGGATATTATTGAAGTTTGCAATATCTACAAGCGACTGATAAATCATAGGTGCGTTATCATAATTGAAATCAATTGTGCACCCATTGAGGTATGTAATAACACCCTCTGTTGTTGAAAAATCGTTAAATTTGCTAATGATATGTGACATAACGTTTCTCCTTTCTAGAAACAAAAACTAAACAAACAAATTACACCCTGGGTAAACCCCAGGGTGCAGAGACAAAGTTTAAAAGGTTACTATTACCTTACTACACCATTATAGTATATAACTAAAAAATGGTTTAGTAAGTCAAAAAATAAAGCTAGATGAAATCCCATTTCACCTAGCCTTATTTGTTATCCAAGCATGCTTCCTAAGTTAATAGAAACGTACCTGCTGTGGATTCTGTTCACGTAAACATCGTATCCAGATCTTTTCAAGATGCTTATTGTACTATCATCCACGTAGTAGTTGTAACAATTATTGGAGAACTCTCCAGGATTATTGGTACAATCTTTGTACCAGATAAATGACACCGTATTAAGACCCTTTTCGATTGATTCTTTGATCAACTCATTCATCTTCTCGATGCCTATTATTGCACCTGTATCCTTCATGATTTCTTTGATTTCAGCAGATGTGAGTGGTACAACAGGTGTAATAAAACGAGATGGAGAAAATCTCCTCTTTGGACTGAAAGTCTTACGCATAATGCGCTCCTTTCTTCGGGCTCCTAAACCCGAACTGCATAATATAGTTACACGAATATCGAAACCTCCATGTCTCAATATTCGCTATTATAGTATATAATTAATAATATATAGATTTACAAAAAA
>AUXO012207743.1_pt1 | contig 21555 bp, 3 predicted proteins | sample 768731 | NCBI WGS metagenome assembly AUXO01 (sample SAMN02715735, study PRJNA202380) | gut metagenome | biome: sheep rumen | host: Ovis aries | place: New Zealand: Palmerston North
CTACAGGTATTAATCCTTTTGATATTGAAGAAGAATTTGACCCTGATATGAAGATTATGAGAGTTGATATAAAATCTAAGATAGCTGATAACTTAAACCTTATAGCTGTTATGGTTGGTGGTCTTGATAAGGAAGCTAAATCAGTTATTGCTTCTGTTCTTGGTCAGATGTATGATGAAAAAGGTTTCACAGAAGACCCTCAATCTCTTATGAGTGATGAGGCTTCTTTTGACCCTGAAACAGGTGAAATGATTCATAATATTAAAAAACCTATGCCTACTTTATCCGATTTTAATAGACTTTTAACAGCTTATGCTGATAGAGAAAACAATGATAGTATTAAGAAAATTGCTAATACTATGAAGATGTTCTGTAAGGGTGGTATTTACGATTTATTTGATAGACAAACATCTAAAGACCTTGTAGGTTTCTTTGATATGCCTATTATTTCATTTGATGTATCACAGCTTGAAGAATCTATCTTAAGACCTATCGGAATGTATATTTCTCTTACTTGGACTTGGGAGAAATTCATAAAGAAGAATCCTGATATAAAGAAGAGAATTATTTGTGACGAAGCTTGGATGCTTATGAATAAGAATATGGCTGGATGTGAATTTACTGCTCAGTTCCTTGAGAATACATCAAGACGTATAAGAAAAAGAAATGGTGGACTTTTAGTTGCTTCACAGAACTTTATTGAATTTGCTGACAACCCTCAAGGTAAGGCAGTTCTTACAAACGCTGTTGTTAATATTTTCTTACAGCAGTCTTCAACAGATATTGAAGCAGTAAAAGAGACATTTAGACTTTCAGAAGGTGAAAAGTTATTCCTTCTTACAGCTAAAAGAGGAGAAATGCTTATTAGATGTAAAGGTGAATCTTCTGTTGCTCTTGCTTATCCATTTAAGTATGAAATGGATTTAATAACTAAAAAATATTATTAAAAGTAAATATAAGATTTATTTTTTATAAGAAAGAATAGTAAAGCATAACATAAAAATAAGAGAAGTTTATTCTTATATTTAATAAATCTTTAAGGAGGGTTTTTAATGTGAAGATTCATAATTTAAAAAAATCTATATTTTTTAAAATTGTATGCTTTATAATTATCTTCTCATTTTTACCATTAGATATTATGGCTCCAACTCCTGTATATGCTGGTATTCAAGGTTCAGCAGTTGGTGGTCACGATTCCTGGATGATAACATCTACTTGGGATTCGACTGGAACATTAAATGTTAATGTTCACGAAGATTCTAACAGTATGGGAGATTCTTATGAAGCAAAACAATTAAAAAAGAAAACAAAGGGAAATCAAAAATATCTTGACTGGACAGTTTATTCTGCATTAGTAGCAGGAGCTGACCCATTTAAATTAAATGATGCAATAGCTGAAGGTGATGATAAATTTGGTGGTAAAAATCTTACAGATACTGGACTTGTTTATAGTTTTCCTTCATATGACAGAGATAAAAATGATTCACATTCTTTTGATGTAGATATGAAGAGAGCTCAAGAGATTTCTTCTACTCTTGGCTCTAATATGAATACTTTGATTTCTTCAGTTAAGGATATGGTTGATTTTAAAAATACTGTTGTTGCTGTAAATCCAACTGTAGATTATGTCGCTGCAAGTATTCAAATTGTAGATGAATTAAAAGGCGTTGCTGATGGTAATGTTCACGAATTATTTGGGAACAAAATAATTTTTTGCGGAGCTGATAATTATGGAGACTGGGTTCCTGGTAATGCTGTATATTCTTCTGATGGATATAAAGTAATTGATGAAGAAGGAAATCTTTTAGCTTATATATTTAATGAAAATGATGGAGATGAAGCCCATAAAGCAGGTCGTCCTTCAAAAGCTGATTCTGGTGTCATTTGGGCTATGCCTAAAGGATATTTAGACCCTACAACTGGAAAACAGTTTGCAGATGGTAAAGACCCTTATGGTGTAAGAAATGACAATATGCCTGATTCTGAATCAAAAGGTGATGCTGTATGGGTTACAATCTTTTCTATAGCTAACTATGCAACTGCTCAAGCACAGTATTCTGATGTTACTACAGAGGGTGCTGGTGCTGGAGAAATGGGCTGGGTAGAGGAAACAATCTACAAAATGTTTTACGGTATTTATACTGGTTTAACAAATGCCCTTGGATTACAAACTATTGAACAACTTATTTATAATGGTGGTGCTCGTAGTAATGCTAGTTATGAAGCTGGTATGATGAGTGCTTCTTGGTGGGGAACAGTACTTAAATATCATTTAATATTCCAAATTGTGGCTTGGATGATTATAGCTGTTGCTGTTGCAAAAGTTTTGATTCAGATAAATTTTTCAACAATTAATCCTTCACTTAGAATGAGTCTTATGGAAACATTACAAAAGTTTGTTATTGTAGGTTTCTCACTTGCTCTTTGTATTCCATTTATTAGACTACTTGCAACATTTAACAATTTAATTGTTGATTTGTTTCAAACACAGGCTGATGGTGGTCTTATGGGAGCTAGCTCATTCGGAATCGCAGGAATTATAATCCTTTTAGGATTTTTAGGTATTACTGTTGTAATGAATGGTATTTATATAATGAGAGCAATTATGATTGCACTTCTTACTGCATCTGCTCCATTATTTATAGTTTCAATGGCTTTCTCTGGTCCTAAACAAAAAGGACTTTTTGATAACTGGCTCAAAGAGATTTCAGCAAATATATTTATGCAATCTGTTCACGCATTTTCATTTGCTTTCCTCTTTGACGTAATGGGAAATACAAATGGTTTATTTACTAAACTTGTAATTTATTTCTCACTTCTTCCTATTATTGATAGCTTTAGACAGCTTATCTTTGGTAATGCTGGTTCTTTCGCAGTATCTCAAGGAAAAGCTGGTGCTCAAACTGCATTTGCTGCTATTGAGAATAAGGCTTTAGGTGTTGCTGCTGGTGGAGCAAATATTGCTGCTGGAGCACTTACTAAGAAATATGGTGGAGATAATCCTGCTATTTCAGACCTTAATGTAAATAGAGATATTGGAGCAACTAATGGTGTTGGAGGTGGTGGAAAAAGTGGTTCTGGCGGAGCTGGTAGTGTCGGTAAAGATGCTGCTGTCGGAAACTTATCTACTGCTGGTAAAGCTCTTAAAGAAAATGGAAGTGGTAAAGCTAGAGTTGCTGGTCACGCATTAAGCGGTGCTTCTAAAGCAATTAGTGCTTATAAAGGTACTGGTGGTATTATGGGAAATGCTGCTACAAGAGCAAATCTTGGAGATGTAGCTGGTAGTGTTAAAGCTTCTGAAAATTATGGTAATAGTGTTACTGATGATATAGGAACTGCTGCTGCTGATATTGGACAAGCTATAGATAATCGTAATGAGAGAATGGAAGCAAAAACTGGAAAGGATGAAGCAAAAGCTATGAATAATTTGAGTTCTGAAGAGATGAAAGATGTTGCCAACTACAGAGCTCAGGAACAAGCTGTTAGCAGTGCGAAAGATAATCTTAAACAATTAAAAGCAGATAAGGCAAGTAAAGCTGATATAAAACAAGCAAAACAAGACTTGAAACAAGCTAAATCTTACTTAAGTAACAGTAAGAGTTCTTTATCTTCAGATGCTGCAAAGGCAGTTAAGGCAGGAGATGACCATAGCAAATATGTTCGTGCAACAGGAAAAGCTGCTTATGTAAATGATTTCTCTAATGGTAAAAATGAGGTTATGACATATGATGATAGAGCTGTTGGAGGAGAAATTTCTTCACAATTTAAAAATTGTTATGAAGTTAAAGACCAAAACTTAGCAGATAAAGTAAACACTGTAATGGCAAAAGATAGAAATTCTAATGAATATCATCGTTTCGTTCGTCAGGATGATGGAAATGGAAATATTAGTTATAAAGATATAGATAACTATGATTCTAGAAAAGATGATAATGTTAGTTATAATGCAGAGGATTTTGCTAATCAATTTGAAGGAGCTAAGTCTTATATGGAAATTGACCCTTATAGTAAACAATCAGCTGGTGCAGGAAGAACTACAATTCAAGGTGGTTATAATACAAATAACGAATCTGCTGAAAGAACTATGATGGAAACAAAGAAAAGAGGACGAGATGCAGCAAATAAGAAAAATATTGAGTCATTGAGAAATCAAAAGATTTATGATAAAGATAATAATCAGATTGGTTCTATGAAAGCTAATGCTTAAAAATATGAAAATAAGGGAAGTTAAATATTTAACTTCTCTTATTTTTTTTACAAAAATATAGTAATATATAAAAAAAGATTTATATAGGAGATAAAGATATGTCTTATAAAAATGATTTAGTAAAAACAAATCTTTATGGGTCTGAAAGATTTGAAAAAGAAAAGGAATTAAAAGTTGATTTAAATTTACATTCAAAAAATAAAAAAGATTTTGCATTAGTTTTGAGAGATATTGATTTTAGTGAAACAGAAGGTTTTAAATGGAGTAAAGATTTTACTATAAATGCAAGTGATAAGAAAAATCTTTCGTTTGTAACAAATAATGGAGAAAAACATCCAAGTTTTGTAATAGGCTTCGATGATGATGGGAAAAATATTGTTTCTTTTCAATCTCCTTATACAAATATTATTGCTTCTAATTCTAATCAGATAAAATTAAAAGAACGTACAATGATGGATAATTTGAATAATAATTATCAAGATTTGCAGAAATTACTTGATGATTTCTTTTGGGAAAAATTATCAGAGATGATTCCTGATAATTTTAAAAAAGAAAAGGAAGATAATTATAGGAATTTGGTTAATTATATTGAAGAAAACGGTTTGCAAGAAAGTGTTTCTTTTTATTTATCAGATATTTTAAATTCTTATAATGATTCTTATTTAAGAAATAAAGAAGAAATAGATTCTTATTCTAAGAGTTCTGAAAGAGATTCGATTTTAAGGCGTTATAATATATGTACGAATGATAAGACTTTTTTATCTAGATGTGAAACGTCTTTAATAAATTTTGGAACTAGAAATGATTTGAAAGTTTTATCTGAAAAAAATATTAGGGGTGATAAACAAAAATCATTTTTAGATTTTATTGATGGTTATCAAAAAGACTATGAATCTGTTTTAGAAGAATTTGGATGGAGATTGTCTTATGAACAATATCCTGGTTTAGGTCCAAAACTTAAAGCTAATATAGATTCTCGTTCTTATAAGGATTTAAAAAAAGAACTTAAAGAACTCCAAGAAGATTTATCTATTGGTTTAATTTCTAAAGAAGATATGGAAAAAATAAAGAAATTAGAACAGAAAAAATTTGAAGGAGCAAAAGGAGAAGAAATCGAAGAATATAATAGAATTGTTTCTTCGGTAGAAGAAAATTATAAAAAGAATTTAAAAAAGATTGAAATTCTTTATGATTATTTCTCTAAAAACGGTTTAAATGATGCAAGTATGACTGATTGGCATAGAAAAAAAGGCGATAAATATTTAAACTTTGAAACTTTTTTACATAGCAATTTTAAAAATTTTGAAGAACTTAAATATAATCAAAGAGATGATATTTCTTCAACAACAATTCTTCGTCAAAACGATGATTTAAAGAAAGAAATTAGTCATTATCTTAAAAAAGAAGAAACAACAGATATGATTCTTTTAGATGTTCGCAAAAAGGCTGTTATAGACCAAGCAAATTACATAAAAAAAGAATCTCAAAATTTAAGGTCGAGAGATATTCCTTCTTTAATGGAAAACATTAGGAGTTTAAAAGAAATTCAATATAAACTTGAAGTTACTTGCGGTATTAAAGATACTTATTTAAATAATATTCAAGAATCTCAAAGAAGAGCTTTGCTTGGCGAAAATTATCAATATATGAATTTTGATGAATTTTTAAAGAAGATTATGGAAGTTTCTCAACAAAGTTTATCAGAAGAAACAACAAAAGATTTGTTGGAGTTTTCAGAAAATTCTAATAAAAATATTGGAAAATTTATGTCTACTCTTTCAGATTTAGATGAAAAACAAAGAAAAACTATTGAAGAGAGTTACCAAACCTTAAATAATATATTCTTTAGTAAAGGAAATGTTGATGGCAAAGACGTTTTAATAAAAAACGATGAAGAACTTAAAAAGATTTTTGTAAATGGTAAATACGATTCTGAAGCTTTAAAAACTTTAATAAATAAAAATGATTCATTGCAAAACAAAGAATCTTTAGATATGGTTATTGAACCTTTTGTTGAATTATTGAATAATTCTGAATATACAGTAAAAGCTAATAATAATGACGTAGTTACTCATAATGAACATATTATTGCTGCTAGAGGAATTATGAAATCTATTAGTGATGATGTTAATCACAGAGTTAGAGATAAAGATTCTAAAAAGCAATTAGAAGAATTAATTTATAATATTGTTGATGATAATTATACTTCTAGATTTTTGGATGGCAAAAGTTTAGGAAAACAACTTTTTGACCCAGAAAATAAATATGAAGACAGAAAAGATTTAATGAATAAAATTTTCTTTACTGAAGATGGTAAAAATATCGATGTTTTGAAAGTTTTAAAAGTTAGACAATCTTTAAAGTCAATCTATGATTGTGTTGATAGTGGGAAAGATATTCCTTTGAATTTAGAATATCCTTTAAATCAAGAAGTAATTGAGAAAATAAGAAATAATGAAGACCTTAAAGAAGCTTTAGCTGAAAAGATTGTTGTTATTGATGAAAAATTCTTAGGATATGAAGTTGCTAGAGATAAAAATACTAAAGCTCTTTATATTAAACCTGAAAAAACCTTTAATTCATTAGATAAGGCTCTTCAAGACTTAGAAAGATTACAAGAAAATAGTATTGAAGAATTTTCAAAAACATTTGACAAACAAATTGATAAATTAGATAAAGAATTAAAGGAGCTTGACGATAAAATATCTCAAAAAGAAAAAGAAAAAGATGAACTTGAAGAAAAGAGAGCAGAAAAATTAGAAAAAGATTCTAATGCAGATACTAAATCTATAGATGATAAACTTCAAGAGTTAAGAAAATCTATTTCTGAATACAATAAAGATTATATTGATAAACAACTTGAATTTGAAGAATTAAAAAATAAGAAGGATATTTTCTCTAATATTGAAAATATTTCTGAATATGAGAAGGTAAAAGAAGAAGATGTTCTTAAATCTTATTTCAAAGTTAGGGATAAAGAAGAAGATTTAATTGAAAAAATTAATAATAATTTAAGAAATTTAGAAGATGAAGAAAAACAAAACACTAAAGAATATAGAGAACTTGAAGGTATTAAAAATGAACATAATGAAAGATTAACTGATATTAAAAACGAAATTGCTTTATTTGAGAAAGATTTAGTTGAAAGAGTTGAAAAAGAGTATGAAAGTGAAAATAAAAATGAAAAAAATTCTGGTTTCGTAAACAAAATTGGAAAGTTTTTCCATCTTTCAAATTCTGATAACAAAGATATATCTACTGAAGAATTAATAGAAAGCATAGAAGATTTGGATAAGAATAGAAGAGAAAATGAAAAAATTTTAATGACTATAGGAGATTATACTACGTTTGTTAATGATAGATATTCTCAAATTGTAGAAAAATTAGAAAAAGACCTTGAATTCTCTATGCAAAATGAAAATGACCTTAAGGAAAATGAAGAATATACAAAAGATGTATATGATAAAATTGCTCCTACAATTAAACAGTTAAAAAATACTACAAATGAAATATTTGAAGACAAGGATTTATCTAATAAGAGATTTTTAACATTAACTTCTGCTTTAAAAGAACTTTCAAAAGATGATTTTAATTCTTTCGTTGATGCTTATCTTAATGATAAAGAAAAAGCTAAAGACTTTATGATTGGTGAATCTAGTAATACTGTTTTATATTCTGCATTAAAGTCTACTTTTAAAGAAGTTGGAAATAAAGAAAATATATTAAAAATAGCTAAAAATGTAAATGCTTTCTATGATGAATCAGAAAGACTTTTAGATAGTTCTTTAGAAGAAAACAAGGTATATAATATTTCAAATGTAAATGGAGCTGTTAATATGTGTATTGACAAAGATTTTCATCTTGTTCCATTAGAAACAAAAGCTTCAGAAGAATTATTTAAATCTTTACAAGAAAATGGAATTTCTTATAAGATTGAAATTGGAGAAAATACTTCTTACAATTTAACATCTAAGCAACTTGGACAATTAATTGATTATATTAATCAAGAAAACTTTGAAAAGAGAGAAGCATTTTTAAAGAAAGAAGATTTTAAAGGGTTAGAAGCTAAAAAGATTTGTTCTGAAATTTCTAATTTAATAGATAATAAAGATTTAAGTGAAAAAGAAATTTTTGATAAAATAAATGGAGAAGTTTCTATTAAATTAAGTGACGAAAGTGCAAATGCTTTAAAACAAGTTCTAAAAAGTTATGGAGACAGTTCATCTATTTTACTTTTAGATGATTTTAAAGATTTAGATTTGTCTGATGTTCATAACATTGGAATTGATTCTTCTAATATTTATAATGTTGATTACGTTGTTGATAATTTAGAAAATGTAATTGGTTACAAGAAAAATAAATTATTAAAACCTGTAATTGATATTACAAAAAATGCTAATCCTTATGAATTTAAAGTTGATGAAATGCCTTTAACAATAAATCAAATAAGCAGTAATAGTACATATGAAAAACAAGTTGATTTAATAAGAGCTATTATAAATAATGAGTTAGATGTTTACGCTGTTAATGACTATTTTGATAGAAAAACTTCAGACCATTCAATTGATGAAATTCTTGAGTCATTAAAAGATAGTATTAATAACTCTGATATGGCAAAACTTGTTAATTTAGATGATTTAAGAGATGAATACAAAGATGCTATAAAAGAAATTGTTTCAAAGGAAGATATAGACAGTGCTAAAAAGCTTGAAGAGGCAAGAAAAGCAAAAAAAGATGTTGAAGTTAAAGAATTAAGAGATGCTTTAAAAATTCAAGAGGCTGAAACTAAGGAAGCTAATAAAAATGTTAGTGACCTTCAAAAGAAACTTGATGCAAAAGATGAACTTATAAGACAGCTTCAAGAACAATTAAAGGCTAAAGAAAATAAAGGAATTGATAATTCGACACAAAAGAAACCTGTTCAAACAGAAGTTGGTGGCATTGAAAGATAATAAAAATTAAAATAGAGAAGAAGAGCTTAGCTCTTCTTCTTTATTTTTTTATAAAAATGGGTTTTTATATGTATATTCTAAAATAAACTTAGTAAAAATGTCTTTATTTAAATTATTGAAAGTTTAAATAAGAATATAATAAATAGATAGATATTTTATTACTATTAGTCTTTGAAAGGAGATAAGAAAGATTTTTTCTTTCGCATAAAAACTATATGGCAAATCCTATTATTTCGCTATTAAAATCTGCTTCTAAGAGAGTTTTCTCTAGTATGAACCAAAAAGTTCAAGAGCAGAAAGATGCGATAAGTAATATCAAAAAAGCTACAAATGAATTAAAAGAAAATCCTAGCTTTTGGGGATTAATTAAGTTTCTTTACATTCTTTATACCAATTCTGCCAAAGTTGGAACAAATGCAAAGCAAATCGTTCAAGAAGCTGAACATTTTGCAGATAATGTAGCTAAACAGATTCAAGAGAAAATCAAAGGTGAAATAAAAAAGAAAATTGCTAAGCTTTTGATGAAACTGGCAAAAGTAATTATAAAAGCTTTTGCAAAGCTAATTCAGGCTTTAGCCGCTGTTATGTGGCCTTATGGTGTGATTGCTATTGTTGTAATTGCCGCAATTGTTTTCTTTGTTAACCTTTGGCCAAGCCTTACAAATCTATTTTCTTTTAGTTATGGATTTAATAAGGCTGATTATTATGATACTGAACTTTTCCAACAAGTTAAAAACAAAGAAACAATGCTTGAAAATGTTTACTCTAGAACTGCAGAAACTTCTTATTATCAAAGATTTGCGAATTCAGAAATTAGTGATTTCTTAGGTTTTGCAGTTCCTAATTTGGAAGAAGCTCAAACAAAATATGGTAAGAGCTATAAAGAAGCTGCTAAAGATGCACAAGCTGGTTTTACTGGTTTCTATACTATGGATGACAGAGAAACTGCTCACGATGCAAACTTTAATACAATGACAAATGTTATTCAGGCAAATACTTTAGATACTTCAAATGGTAATAGAGATGCTGTTCAAGGATATTTTAGAGATTTGTTTGATAAAGAAACCAACTTTATTCTTTCTGAACAATTCTTAAGACAGGCAAATACATATGTTCAAGATATGGGTAACTATAAGAACAATCAGTTACACTATCCTGAAATGTTTACAAAGCCTCTTGCTTATACAGTTGACTTTAACAGAATTGATTTATTTAAGACTGTTGAAGATGGTAAAGTGGGATATGTTTGGAAAGATTACACTTATACAACTAAGAGAGTAACTCCAGACGATGTTGGTCTTGATAAAGAAAAAGTTTTAAGAAATATAAATGAATCCTATTATGCTTCAAATTACTATGGTTCTTCTGTTTCTGGGACTGTAAGTGATGATGAAGAAGGGCTTATTATTTCTTGGCCTTCACCATTTGTTTGGGATTACGCAGTTTATAAAAAAGATTATTATCAAGTTTACAATGATGGCACTGGTCAAGTATTTGATATAACTGATGAAGGGATTATTGATAATGAATATAACAGTGAATACTTAACAATTGTAAATGATGAAACTGGAGATATTGAAAAAGTTAGACTTTTCTATGAAATGACTGGTGGAAAAGCTAGTGACTGGTCAATTGCATTAGATTCTACTCACGTAGATGAAACTGTATTAGATAGTTGGCTTGGAAGTATAAAAGATGCTATAAGTGATTTATGGGCTTGGTTAACAAATCAAACAACAGATGACTATGATGCTCTTTATGTGGAAGATAAGGTAACTGTAAACAGTTATGGACTTGCAGGAGATGGTGATGATTATGTATTTACTGGAGATGTTTATACTGGAGTTATTTCTGACACATTTAGTACATCTGTAAATACTAATCCTTATACTACTTTTTCTTCTAACTTTAAAAAGGTTACGGAAGATGGAGAATGGCTTGTAATTACCATTCCTGATGGTTATAGACTTCCTACAGATAAGCCTGCTTATGTTACAGAAGAAGATGGAACCAAGACTTTTCAACCTAGAGAAAAAGATGAAATAAGAATTAGAAAAGCATTTAATAAATATCCAAAAAGACACGTTCAAACTGTTCAGCTTACAGGAGAAGATGATGAGATTGCTGTAAGTTCTCAAAATCTTATAAATTACAAGTATTATAAGATTAAAACAGTTACAGAAGCTTATAGAAATAGACAAGAATATGTTGATGGTTGGGGAGATTATATATTATCTCATCAAGATGATTTAACTTTATATGCAGATAGAAATATTATAGATTCTTTAAACAACAGAATAAATGGAGTTAAGAAAAGTATTGCAAGTTCAGTTATAGATGCTTTCACTCCAGAAGAACATAGTTTGGAAAATTATGGTGAAGATTATGAAGAGAAAGAATCTGTTGGTGACGAATATTATGGGGAAAATACTGAAGCGATGTTTAACATTATAATGGAATACCCTGAAGAAGTTTTATCTTTGTCTCTATATGGATATGAGAGAGAACTTGTTAGAGACCAACAAGAAAATGATGTATGGGTTTGGAATTATTCTGTTAATAATTATTTTAAAACAGATAATGACAAAATGGATGGATATGAATATTTTCAAAAATATTTTTATCTTTATGAAGAATTAAAGCATAATAAATCATTCCTTGAATCGGCAATACTTGACAATATAACTGATGAATATAATACTGACCGTCCTTGGTATACAAAAGAAATAGATGTTAGTAGTTTAGAAAATCAATTAATTAATGGAATAGAAACTAAAGGTGGACTTATTTCTCCTTATGTAACTGGAAAATCAAGACATGAAGTATTTTGGGATGAAGTAAATGGATTCGCTTTAGATAATTTGTTTAATCCTTTATCTTTTGTAAATACTATTTCTGCAATAGGTAAGAATATCAAACATGGTTATTTACAAATTATGGGAAAAGAAGTTAATCAAGAAGACCTTGCAGATATCCTTGAGAAGATAACAGGAAAAATGCATACAGCATATTTAAATCTTGGAACTATTAGAAAGAGTGCTGAAGAAGGAGAATCTGGAGACGATAGTTCTGGAAGTTCTATGTATTCTTATATTCCTAGCTATAATCCTACTACTGCATCAGAAACTCAATATGTTATAGGTATGGATATTACTGGAAAGAATAGAGCTGGAGAAGGTTCTTTGATTAGTACTTTCTATTTAAATGATTCTTTATATGAAGAAGCAATTACTTATTCTTATCTTACAAGTCCTGGTTCTTTACCAGATGAAGATACTGAAACTTCATTTACTTTTACAAATGAAGCTGAAGCTATTAAAGGTGCTTGGACTGAATTTAAGGAAAAAGTTTCTGCTTGGTGGAATGATACTGAATATACTGCTATAGGAGAAAATTGGGGTGAACATACTCTTACTTTCCCTTATAATGCTGAGGAACACAATCATTATCAATATGAATACTATATTACATCATCTCCTCAGGCTAATCATTCTGGTGTATATAATTCTAATGGTGTTGATAGAAAGAATGAACTTCCATTGGAAGTTAGGTCTGTAAGAGATTACGGACTTGCATCAATACTTAATTACGTAGATAGTATTACGGTTGAATTTTATTCAGGAGCTTGGTATGATGAAGTTTATTTAAGAAAAGAAATAGGTGAAGGTTTATATTCTGCATATGCAGATGTATATTCTACATATTCCTTCTCTGAAGGTCATGATGACTGGTTTAATAAAACATCATCATCTGTTTCTTTAAAAGGTGAAATGGCTGGTAAAGCTATATCTGGAGATAATGCAGATTATGCGAAAGCTGTTTCCATCATTGGAAACGGATATTATCCAAAAGAAATGAGAGAAGATGCTTCTGATTACATAGTTGAACTTTTTGAACAAAACAATAAGAAACATTTATTTACAGATTTGGTTGATTCTATAGATGCCAAAATTTTTGAAGTAACAAATGAATATGACCAAGTTCTTTGGGATGAAGAAAAACATGGTGAACTAAAAATTGCAGATAAAACTTTTAATTTATTAACAGATGATTTTTACAATTTAGATAAAGATACTGCTGTTGATAATATAGGTTTTAATGTTGATGTTATGAATGATGCATTAGTTGGGGGAACAGCAACCTTTAGATTATTAAACAAAGAAGGCAATCCAATTGGTGCTGATGACTATGACTTTGAAGCAAATCAAATTTATAGAATTACAAATGATGACTCAAAATTCTATTATTATATGCCTGAAATTAAACTTCCTTATGAAAAAGAGGGAATTACTGATGAGCCAAACAGAATTATTCAGCTTTTAATTCCTAAGAGATATTACAGAAACTGGGTTAAAACACTTTCTCTTGATAATACTAATGGCTCTGATTGGCCTCTTGAAAAAGTTTATGAGATGAGTCTTCTTGAAAGAATTAGAACATTAATTCTTAGAAAAAATGTTTTAGTTCCAGATGGAATTAAAAAGAAAGAAGTTTCATATCTTAAAACTGCAGATGTTAGCTTACCTTCAAGCAATATTGATGCTATTTTAAGAGGTTTGTCAACTGTAACAACTGGATATTCTGTTGGACCTGAAAAAGAATTTACTCAAGCTAATCTTGCAAATCCTTATGGAAGTGGTGATTGGCCAAATACTATAAATCCTTATGAAAGCCAATATGAATATAATGCTGGAAAAGATGATGGAAATGCTGTTACTGGTTATTATGGAAGAAGTCCTTGGCAAACATATTCTAAAACAAATAATAAAACTGATAACTATACTTTTGGGAATGCAATGTCAACAGTTTCTATGTCTCAAGGTTCTGGGGATTCTGCAACTCAGATAACTGGATACTATACAGGTGATGGCAGAATAGAAACTACTCAACCTTCATGGTGGTTTGGTATTAATGCTCAGAGATTTGATAAACATGGTAATGAAATTAAATACACTGATGCTAATGGTTATGATTTAAGTGAAAAACAATATTATGAATACATTTTAGATACTTATAGTTCTAAAAACTTTAGAAGTGGTATAAATAGATTTGATTTTATTACTGATTCTGATGTCGAAAAAGTATTTGTAATAGATGAAGTTGCTACATTTACTGGAAGATTTATGTATACCTATAAAGATACTCTTCTTCCTACAGGAGATTCTTTAGACCCAGACTCAACTAAAGGAATTTTAAGTGCTTATGCTATGGATAGATATGTATTCCTTGATAGTTGGGATATAAAACTTTTAACAGAACAGATTATAGATGTATCGTTTATGTGGATGAATGTCCAACCTACTGTTGATGGAGCTACTGTTTCAAGTTATATTAAAACTCATAATGAAAATATTGTCTCTGGTCAGGAAAGTAGCGGAAACTTTGTTTTAGATGTTATAAATGCAGTTAAAACCGCTCTTGCAAAGTTTGTAAATCAATTGAAATCTGACTTTGCTAACAATTCTTGGTATGACCAATTTTATGATAATGCTTTCTTATATGCAGTTCCAGCTAGTATGGTTGATGAATTGAAATCATATAATGGAGATGATAGTAATCATTGGGAATCTGATTCTCAAATAAGAAAAGAAATTGAATCATATACAAATATGATTTTCTCTGGATTTGTATTTATGGATACTAATTTACCAGATGCATTTAAACATACTTTTGATGGTGTTCATAGTGATTTTTCTGATGATACTTATAATGAAACTTTTGATTTATTAAGCAATAAGATTGAATATCAAATGGATGAAGCAATTGTAAATGGTATGGCTAATGATGCTATAGCTAGTATGGGTGGATATAGTGCAGAATCTTTTATAGCTAATGCTAATACTGAGCATACAGATTCCAATGGAACAGTAATAAATACTCCAATGAGTGATGACGAGGCTAACCAAATTAAAGAAGCTTGGAATCGTTTAGCTAATGCTTATGATAGTGACGAAGTAAATTCTGCTATATATGATATTTTATCTGTCCCTTATCTTGCTCCTTGTTTGAAATACGAAGGAACTGGAGCTATGGGTGTTTATAGAGAATTTTCAGAAGGACATCCTTACGAAGATTTATTAGGACAATGTCAAACATTTACAGTTGATGATGGTAATGGAAATCAAGTACCTATAAGTGAAGACCAAGCTGCTGAATGTGCAGTAACTTTTTATAAAGCTCATGCAATGGGTTGGTTATCTGCTATGGCTGAAGCACATTCCTATGGATTTGCAAATTATGATTGGCCTTATGAAGCTCCTAGTCCTAGTTTATTAGATATGGCAAAAGAAGCTATAAATAATTTGGCAGCAAGTATAGCAGATGCTTTATTACAACTTTGTACTGGTTTTAGAATTACTTCTCAAGAATTTTCTCTATGTGCTAAAGTAGATATGGATTATGTCGGAATCCATATTTCTAGCGATGGAGTTGATTCAGGTTTAGATTTATCAACTTATAAAACTGAAATGACAAATAAAATACTTCCTTCTTTATTTAATAGATATATTAAACTTATGGGATATAAAGAAGAAGGAGAATCTATTTTTGGAGGATTTGATTTCGACTTTGAAGTATATGAAGGAGGTAATTGGATAACTCCAGATGATGGTTCAGGAAAAGCTAAATGTTATGCAAACATATATACTTATTCTTTGAAATGTTCAGATGAAATTGCAAACAAAGTTAAGGACGGTAGATATTATAGTTATGTTAGCTCTTTAAATCTTGATTTTAATCAAGATAATAATGTTAAAGCGGATATAGAACATATTGATGATTTTACTTTTGTTAAAGATTGGAAAATTAGCAATTCTATGGTTTCTAGTACTTATTATGGTTCATTAGTTAATGTAAGAGCTGAACAGATATTAGAGGATATTAAAGGTAAAGGTATTTATGATAACGAAATAACTATTTCCAATTATAATGGGGCTGGAGATTATAAGACTTCACTAGAAAATTTGTGGAGACCTCAAGTTAAGATTTTTGATAATTTCCAAAATCTTAACGAAAAAGAAATTGGATATGGTAAAGATTCTATGAAAGAACTTCTTTATGGAGCTTATTTAAAGAACAACGGAGCAGCAATTGAAGGGAATATTAATATTTCAACAGATTCTGCCGTAGATAGTTCTGGAAATTATAAAAATGGGGTTCATTTACATAGAGTTGATGGAACAGCTAATTCTCAAACTGGATTTTTCTTTAGATTTATTCAAAATTCAATAGCTGATACAGGAATAAGAGATGCATTAATTAACATAAAGCCTAAGGATGCACCTATGGGATTTAAGCTATGGGAAAGCCAAGAATCTAAATCCTTTACTCCTGATGAAGATACTTCTAGAGAAGAAGAAGTATTCCAAGATAAATTTAATGATGTTTATATTGATAATAAGGTTGCTGCAATCAATCCTATAGAAGTTCTTTATGGAGATACAAATTCTTCAACTGGAACATCTGACAAAGCTGATAAATTTGTAGCATTTTTAAATCAAACTTATGGAGAAACTGTTAAAAACATTGTGAATTCTGCTCATTATGCTTTTGACGATGGACATGTTGAACATCCTAGAGAGACTGAAGATTTTGCAATAACTGGTTTCGTACTTGTTCCTAGACTTACTGATAGAAGGGATGAACCAACTCTTTATCCTTTATATAGGTATTATGGTGGAACTAAAAAGAAGATTATCCCTGAAGAACAAGTTAAATATTTTGAAGGTTTAACTTATGACTCTTGGAAAAATAAGATGACTATAACAGAAAGTAGTCCAGTTGAAAAGATTGAAAGATATACTGAAGAAATGGATAGACTTTCAAATTATATTTATTCTTATTTTGAAAACTTTGAATCTTATGTTCCTTACAATATAATAACTGATTCAGACCTTGAAATTAGAGGAACTGCAGGATATGCTGACCTTCTTACACAATATACTTTGTATCCTGTACAAACAATTGCTTATACTAATTTATTTACAGCAGAAGCTAATAAACCTTATTGGAATGATATTTGTCAAGCATTTAATATTCCTAATTCAGTAATTGCTCAACTTCTTCAAGGAATTTCTGAAACAAAACTTAAATACTTACCTGAAGATGCTGCAGCTCTTATGGATTATGAAGGAATAGCTGATTATAGTAATGATTTAACAGAAGAAATTTCTTCTAAGACAAGAGAGCTTATTGGAGCAAGTAGAGGAAAAGCGGACGACCCTAATTTCTTTAGTCATTTGCAGATAACTACTAAAGATGGAAACTTGATTCCTATCGTAGGTATTATGGCTATAGATAACTTTAAAGATAAGGATATGTCTACTGATGTTCCAGAAGAATTTGATTCTTCTACTTCTCATAGCGGTCCAGAAGATATTGTAACTGGAGCTTATATGATTTCAGACCATTCTGGAGCAACTGCTTGTAATGGTCTTGGTGGAATTATTACTGGTTCTAGTGCTCAAGATTTATATGGACAACTTGGAAGTATTCCTGAAGATACTGAAAAGATAATAATTTCACTTTCAGCAAAAGATTTAGAGTCTACAGGAACTCCTGATACAGGAATTGATACTGTATATATTAGAAGACTTATAAAAGCTGCTACTAAAGCTGCTCCAAACGCTAAACTTTATTTCTTACCAGTAACACCTGTTAAAGGTAATAATGATGATGGAACTGGTGGTTATAATCCTTCTCCTTGGACAGCTGAGACTTTAAATGCTGCTGTTGAAACTGCAAATAGAATAATTAAGGAATATATTGAAGAAAATATTCCAAATGGAGAATATGTATTTGATGCTGTTGATTCTGTTCTTGCAGATGATGCTTCATTAAAATCAAGTTATTCATCTGATATGGTTAATTTAAATTCCTCTGGATTTTCTGCTTTAGTTTCTAGAGCAAAAGACTATAAGGTTGAAGATGATATTCCACCTGAAGATAAGGATAAGAGTACTTGGGTATTCCCTCCTGCTTCTAGCGAAACTATGAAACCTTATGAAATTGCTTTTGATATTTATCATTCAGACCCTGGTCTTGCTGAAGATGCTAAAGCTGATACTATTACTGATGGAAGACTTGTTATGGAAGATGCTATTCAGTATGCTTCTGTAAGACTTTATAAATCAACTAAATCTCTTGGAGACCTTCTCAAAGCTGTTTATGCATCATTCTATTCTGATAAGTTTGTAAAAGCTTTGATAGTCGTTACAGAAGATAATGCAACAAACAGAATGAGAAATGCTGAACACGGTTTGTGGTATAGACCTACTGATGAAGATATCCAAGCTGCTTTTGAACTTTTAAATGATGCTGATAGAGATAATATTAATTGGAGAGATGTTCAAGGTGGAGATTTGCACGAAATATATGGAATTAATAGACTTCAAGAAGCATTTTCTTATATAACAAATCAGGATTATAGAAAACTTCTTGTTACTTATTCAATGAATTCTGGTGGTTCTGCAAGTGGACTTGAAGGTATTATGTTGGATGATGCTTGGGATATTGGAGCAAATGCTGACGCTACAAGAGCTGCTGCAAATAAACAAATTTCAGGTACATCACTTGTTGATGGTAGAAGATATTCTGCAACAATGATTGATTACATAACTCAGGTTTGTAGTAATTTCAGTACTCCTGAAAAACCTCTTGACCCTGCACTTGTTATGGCACTTATAATGGTTGAATCTGGAGGTAATCCTGATATCAAACAATATGGTGGAGGACCTGGACGTGGACTTGCTCAACATTCAATAGTTAACGGAGATTTGAAAGCAAGTGCTACTGATAAAAATGGTCAAAAGGTTTCGATTACATTTAATTATTCGCAAGCTTTTGACCCTATGGCTTCAATCGATTACATTGTTATGAATTATGCTGGAACATTACAAAATGCTAGTTATGATATGCATCCTTTAACTGCTATTAAGACTCATAATCTTCCTGTTACATTAGATGCTAGATTAGAGTTTTCAGATGAATATCCTTTAACTCCTGAAGGAGATTTACAATACTTATATAACTATGAAAATGGTTTAGAGTATCAAGGATATAAGAGAACTCATCAAATGGCTGGTTCTGCGGCTGCTAGAGCTGCTTCAGTCTCTGAAGCTGAATATAGAACTAAGATTCCTATGGGTGAAAACTTTGGTTATGGATGTCCTAGATACTGTACAAAGATTCTTTCTTTCTATGCTGAAGAATTTGCAAACGGAGATTTATTCTCAGGTGTTATGTCTACAGGCAATAAGAGAGATTACAGTGAAGAAATTTGGGAAGAAGAGTATCTTAAATATGAAAATAGTGGTGTTGAACTTCTTTCTGGAAATGTAAATGCTGACGATGTTGATAATCTTATTAAGATGACTGCTAACTACAGAAACAACAACACTGAAGCTGCTGATTACTCTTATACATACTTAGACTTCTTTAGAGAAGAGCCTTCAGTTCAAAAAGGAAGCAATGAATTTACTGGAGAGATGGGAGATTCCCTTATACTTAATGCAATGACTTATCTTGGAGCTCATTATTCTCAAGGTAGAGCAAAAGATGCTTGGAATGGGGTTGTTTATTCTAGAACATCTCACGCTGAAAACCTTGGTGGTGGTCCTTATGCAACACCTTGGGGAGCTAATTCCTATGGTGAAGGAACATTTGCTGCTGGTAACAAATGGGCATTTGACTGTTCAAGCTTTGGAGCTCAAATGTATGCTGCTATGGGTTATAACTTAACTGTTTCAACTTGTTCAACATATAATGCGAACTTTGGAGATTTGTATGTCGGAAATGCTGCTGCACTTCTTGCTCAAGGACAACTTAAGACTGGAGACTTACTTGTTTCTAGTGGACATACAATTGTTTGGATTGGTGATTATACAACTAATTACGGTGGATTGTTTGATGATTCAACTCTAAGAATTCTTGGAAATCAAATCATCAGACGTTCAGGTACAGAAGTTTTAAGCTTTGCTAATTCAAATGTAAACGGAAGTCAAAGAGCATATATTCACTCAGGTGGATATAGAGGTGGTGGAAGTTGTGTAAATATTAAAGATGGAAGCACTGGATATCTTGCAGGATTTAGTGTATATAGATTCTTTAGAGATGACCTTGATTACAATCAATCATCATTAAGTGCTGTAAGTCCTCTTCTTTGTCCTACAATATTTACTAAGACAACACTTAAGAATAATCCATACCTTGTTGAGTATATGGAAGATTCAGGAATACTTGAAGCTGAAATGGCTAAAGGTCAATTCGATGCTGAAGATGTCGCTGAAGCTCAGGCTAAGATAAATTCAGTAAGAGGCGATACTAAGTCAGACAGTGAATATGATATGGATGAATATGATATGAGTGATGAAATGCTTAAAGATAAAAAAGCCATTAAGGATGATGCTTCATACTTCTAATAAAAAAGAGATGGGTAGGTTTTCTCCTACTCATCTTTTTTTGTTTTTAATTATTTTTGCTGTATAATATATAGAGAATTTTAAAATAAAGGAGTTTTTTATGAATAAAAATAAAAAGAATTTGATTATAGCTATATTCTTAGTAGTTATTTTAGCTTTTGCTTCTTTGCTTGTTTTTATAATCTCAAAGAATTTAAAAGAAGATGATTCAGTTATTTCAAATATAGAAGTTAATACAGAAGATATTAATGTTTCAATTTTTGAAGCTCCTGAAACAGAAGTTGTTGAAAGTAAAAAAGAAGAAATTAATTATGGTGATGCTTCTGTAAATATTGATGGAGAAGATGTTAAAATTTCTCTTGGTTCAATGGAGATTTTGAGAAAGAGTTATGTTCATTTAACTGATGAATATTACCTTATAGAAGCTTTGATAGCTAGAAAAGAAGACCTTCCTGTTAGAAGCGATAAAGAACTTTCTACAAGTTATGATAATTGCCTTTTCTATGCTAAAAAATGGTTCTTATATAATAAAGAAACTAAAAATCATTATTTAGTTGAAGATAATACTTTAAAAAATGAGCTTTCTTTGAATCCTAAGATTACTACAGAAGATGATATAAAGTATTTTGAATTCGATAAGATGTTTAACTATGCACAGCTTACAACAGATGTTAATCATTATAAAATAGAACTTTCAGAATTTATATCTGTTGCTTGTAGTGGACAAGGGATAGATTTTTCTAGATATTCTACTGTTGATGTTCCTACTTTTTCTTCTGAAGATGAAGCAGCAAGTGTTGAAACTTCAAAAGATTTAAATGGCGATGGAAAAGTTGATTCTATAACTTTAAAAATTTATTCTAATTATAATGATTACAATAAGTGCGGATATGCTTTAAAAATAAACGATGCTGTTTATGCTTTAAAAGATTATGGAACTCTTCCTGTTATAAACTTTATTGATATAGATAAAAATGAC
>AUXO011225013.1_pt1 | contig 21547 bp, 28 predicted proteins | sample 768731 | NCBI WGS metagenome assembly AUXO01 (sample SAMN02715735, study PRJNA202380) | gut metagenome | biome: sheep rumen | host: Ovis aries | place: New Zealand: Palmerston North
TATTAAATGTTAAAGAAGGATATTTAATATCATATGATGAAAAATCGATATTTATATCTTCTATTTCTGTTATATAATGAGGTAATAATTCTTCTTCTAAATTTTCATTTCCGGTATTTTCAAAAGACCCATGCTGTATAATTGTTCCTCTTATAGAAGCAATTCCTTCAACTACATTATTTGTTGAAATAGATGAATCGAGTGATGGCAAATATAATAAAATACTAGTGTCTGCTGTGAATTCACTATCATTTTCACTGTAATTTGTAAATTCATACTTGTTATATCTTCCTCCTTGATATTTACAATAAAAATTAGAAATAGTATTATCAGGATTCAATACACCATAGAACACAGCATTGTCATGTATTCTATTTGGAATTTCAATTTTAAAATTAGTATCATATACTAATGGTAATTCATTACCTTTTTTATTGAATATGTGAAGTTGTGAATAATTAAAATTTCCCATGTTTAATTCAAATTTCTATCATTTTTATCAAGTGAGATCATATATTGCAGTCTAATTTGTTTAACTGTATCAATAAGATATACAATCATTTTCTGAATTTCATTTAAAATTGCATTACTTGATTTATTTTCTAGAATAACTTTAGATATAGTTCTCTTGAAAATATTTTTTCTATAGTCATATCCTAAATCTGTAAAAGAATCTTGTGCATGATGAGCAATATGACTAGCATTATGTTTATTATAAACAATCATTAATGAAACCTTATTATTATTTGAATATTTATTTTTAGAAATAAAAAAGGAGGTTTTTCAACCTCCTTGTTTTAAGCTATTACTGCCCATGCTTCTAGTATCTTGGAATATTCTTTATAAGGAAACCAAATATATCCTCCAATACCAAAATCTTTACCCCAAGAATTACGTAAAAGTAAAGCTTCTTTTTTATCATCATAGCCAATTATACAAGTAGCATGACCTCCATAATTTTTAGTACCATTCCAGAAATCATCTCTATCAGGATCTCTTACATAAGTTGCAATACAACAAGGACCATTAATAATTAATGATTTTTTCATAATATCTAAAGAAGGAATTATTGCATAATCTAAAATTTTAACAGGATTGCTTAAATCTCTTTTGCTATAAGATTCTTCTGACACAACACCATTATTTTTACAAAATTCAAAGGCTTCTTTGTATGTCATGCCATCTCCTTTATTAGTTTTACAATTATAAACTTGATGTATAGAAAAAGGAGCATGTGTAAATTTACCTTCATTTGTTGTAGATTCATCATTCATTGCTCTATAATAATCATAAACTGCTGAGATTGAATGAGGAACACATGTTGATTCCTTACCTTGATTTTTTATAGGAGACATATAAGGTAAATATGTATATGATGATGGTAAATCTAATGATTTGAAATTATCATTATCTAATATAGTTTCTGTTCCATTTAAGGTTGATTGTATAAAACCATATGTATGTTTTTTCATTCTTTATCTTCAGTTATTCTTTTAGTACATTTATATGTATCATTGTTTAAGTCTGTTACTGTATAAATTAATTCACCATCTTGTTTTAAAGATTTTATAAACAAATATTGTTTTGTACGCTTTCCTTTTAATGAAACTTCGCATTGAATCCATTTATTTAACGGAGATAATTTATCTACAGTTATCATAGAATCTACTTGTGTAACAGTAAATACTCTGTTAAGTGTATATTTCATTACAGAATATTCATACACATTTTCTTGGGGTGTTGTTACTGTGTTCGTTGGTGTTTTACATGCACAAAATAATAACGTTAAAATTAAAATAAAACACTTTAATTTTTTAATCATAATCGACTATATTAAATTTCAATATTTATTTTGTGACAGATAAATATTTAAAGAAATTTTAATTTGCTTGTATGGCATCAAACACTGATTTTAAGATATTTAGTGCAAATAGAATTAAATATAACGAGTTGCACCAAGATGCATTTAATTATATACAAAATGTGTATAAGACAAATGGTCAGGAATTTACAATGGCATCTCCTTTTGCACAAATTATAAATGTAGTATTACATCTTGGTAGAATGATTCTTTTCTATATAGAAAATATGATAACAGAACTTAATATAGAAACTGCTTTTCATGATAGATCTATTAGAGGATTAGCTACGTTAACAGGTCATACTCCTTCTTCAGGAATTGCTGCAAGAGGTTCTTTATATATGTCATATAATTTATCTTCTAAATATGTAGGAGAAACTGTTGTATATAAAAACTATTCAAAGATAAAAAATATTTCAAATGGATTAACATATCTTGCAGTTTTACCAAATAATGATTTACGTTTAACTGTAGGAACTTATGATTCTAAAATTGAAATACCAGTTATACAAGGTCAACTTAAATACCAACAAGCTACAGCAACAGGAGAACTTTTACAATCATTTAATTTTGCAAATAAATCAGATGGTGTTGTAGATAATTTCTTTATGAATGTTTATGTTAATAATGAAAGATGGGCAAAAGTTGAATCATTATTAGATATGGGTTATAATCAAAAATGTTGTATGATTAAACCTTCCGTTAATGGTGGAATAGATGTTTTCTTTGGAACAGGAATTAATGGTGCAATTCCTGAAGAAGGAAACACAATTTTATTTGAATATTTAATATCTTCAGGTCCAAATGGAAATATTTATGAAAATTCAGAAGATAATTATTGGGAATTTGATGATTGCGGATATTTATCAGATGGTGAAAGTATTAATATGAATGAAATTTATAATCTTACTTCTGCTTCTGAAATTTTATTTGGTGCTGATAAAGAATCTATTGCTATAACAAAAAGCATTGCACCATATACATCTAGAAGTTTTGTTCTTGCAAATGCAACAAATTATAAGTATTTTTTAACAAAACTTAATATGTTCTCTATTATTGACGCATTTTCAGGATTTAACACAGTAGAAGATGAAAAAATAGAAAAAGAATATACTGATGCTAAAAATGAATATAATTCTCTTAAAGAAGAATATCTTGCACAAATAAATTTAACAGGAAGAGAATCTGAACAAGCAGTTAATGTATATGAAAGATTAGAAGTTGCAAAGAATAAAGTCGATTCATTAAAAGTTAAATATGATGATTCTAAACTTGATGATAATATAATTTATTTGTATTTAGTACCAGATATAAGAAAAAGAATCAATATTGGAGAAAATTATTTCACATGTGGTATAGATAGATTTAAATTGACAGATGATGAAAAACTTGGAATTCTTAATTTGATTGAAGATTCTGGCCAAAAGATTCTAACTGTTGATAATAAAATATTAGATCCAATTTTTGTTAAATTTGCTATTAATATTTTCATACAAATGTGGAGTAATTATAATTTCAATAATGTTAAAACTTCTATTATTTCTGCAGTTTCAGAATATTTGATTACAAATAAGCGTAGAGATAGAATTCCTGTTTCAGACTTAGTTAAACTTGTAGAAAATGTTCCAGGAGTAGATTCTGTTTCTATATTCTTTGATGCAGATGTAAAGAATGAACAATATTATGAAAAGGGAAATTATGGAATTGATGAATATGGTGATATTGTTTTATTAAGAAGTATTACAGATTCATTAGGAAATAAAATACAAATTAATGATTTACTTCCATTATTCAGAGGTAACTTTACTTCACCAAATGGAGTAGATTATAGCGATGATATTAACTCATTAACAGGAGTAATTAATGTAACATTAAGAGGAAAATCATCTAATAAAAACTAACAATAAATAATTAAATAGAAATTACATATTAATAATGGCAGTAAAACAATATTTAAATCACTATACTGGTGATATTTTATTCCCATATACAACTCTAGACTGTATATTATCTGATGAAGAGAGTGAAATTACTGGTGCGCAAGCGATTGTATCTAGTATACTTTCTAAAGATGATATATTAACTTACGAAAAGAGTGCTGAACATTCAGGTGACCAATACATTCACCAATCTAATTTAAGTGGTGATAATCTTCATATACTTGGTATATATAATGATGGTGAGCAAAATAAGTTTATTAAGATGCATGCCATTTCTGATGATGAATCCGCTGCTAATCAATATTTAGGAGCAGATGGTATTGCTCATATTATTGGTAATGGTAATGGAGATGATATTGCTATTAATCAGAGTGATCTTAGTGGATTATTAACAAATACAACTAATCCAGAATGGTTCTCAGGAAGAGTATCATTTGATAGTTCATCATGCAGTATTAGTTTAGATCCTCGTCTTCATAATGGAGATTTCTATGTAGAAGGAGGTTATCTTAGAGTAAGAACTGCTGACCACGTAAGACAGTCACAAGTGCTTGTAGATGGTACTACAAATAATCCATTTAATATTGGATCTGGTACTAGTCCTAATTTACTTAAATTTATTAATGGTTATCCTGCTGTTAATGCAGTAACTGTAGGAGGAGAGACAAAATTTATATATTTAGACAATGGTGTATTTAAAAACAGTACACAGAGTGTAGGAGGAATAAACACAACAGAACCAGAATCCACAAATCCCACTTTTACACCAATGGTATTAGCTAGTGGAGTTTTTACAACATTGGGAACTGGTGCATCAATTTTTGGTGGTGAACATCAAACTGATGACCCTGAACATGCGTATACATTGTATATAAGAGAGGGTAAATGGACTATAAATAGAAGAACTGTTGCATCTTCATCACAGTTAATGTACTTATCTAATGGTGAATTTGTTGTATCTAATTTTACTGTAGGTGCTGCACCTGAACCAGAAGAACCGCAAGAAGGAGGTGAAGGTGAACAAGAAGGTGAATCTGAAGAAGAAACAATAGTACAAGAATATAATCCAAATTTAACACCGGTTTCTTTAAGAAATGGTGAATTTACTACATGCTCATCATGTGGTGATGAATATACACCAATATATTTAAGTACTAATGGAGTATTTACTCCTATAACTGAAATCAAGAGTAATTTCCTTGCTAAGCCTAATCCAACATCAGGAAATGAAGAAAAACCTCATTTATTTGTTAGTATATTTGATGAAACTGAAGATCCTCATACTTATAAAAATGGTTGGAATAGTATTAATACATTTGTAAATGATATATTAGTACAAGGAACAATTCCATATGACCAAGCAGATGGAGTTAAAGCTAGAACTCTTATTGCTCGTCAACCTGCTGATGATTCTACTGGAGAATTAGAAATTAAGTGGGAAACTTTACCTCATTCAGTTGAAATTGAAGCAAACACCAATGTAGATAAAGCATTCTATTTAACTGGTGTATTTTCTGGAACCCCTGTTACTCCAGATAATGTAAATACTCCAGGAGTATTATCTGCTTGGGAAGAATACCATGATATTGATAATAAATTAGCAAAGAAATTAGAAGTTGCTATAAATGGAATTTATAATACACCAAGTGATGATAATGCTGCAGTTACTGTAACTGGTATATATTTTAAAAATTGCAAGCTTTACCAAACTTCAGATGCTAGATTAAAAACATTTGTTAGTGATTTACAAAATGATTCTGACTTATTAGAGAATATATCTACTATAAAGAAAGGTAAATTCTATTGGTCTTCTGATAAAAATCAAAAATTAGATATTGGTGTTACAGCACAAACTGTTGAGAAATATTTCCCAGAATTGGTAGATGAAGATAAGGGAGTTAAAACAGTTTCATATAGTAAATTGAGTGTTGTTGCTCTGGCTGCTATTGATAAACTTAATGATAAAATTAAGTTATTAGAAAAAGAAATAGAACAACTTAAATCAACAAAATAAATTAAAATGCAGAGGTTAATAACTTCTGCATTTTTCATATATAATATTTGAAACTGAGATTAATAACTTTATTGTTTTACTAATAATTAATTAACAAATGACATTAAAATTAAATTTAAACGGTAGTGTCGATCCGTTTGTTAACTATTTGACGAATTTTGCTAAGATTCGTCCATCATTGTTAATAGAAATCGATACAAAGATTAAATCATTTGTTGCGAAGACATTCTCTGAAGATAGAGCTTCTGTTCGTTTTTCTGCTATATCTTTTGATGATTGTAATATGACTGTCGTGTCAAATGATGGAGAGGAGGAGCTTGGTGACAAGCGAATTAAAGCAGGTATTTTAATTCAACTTGTAAAGTTAATTAAAATTGTTAAGCGTTTTGGTGAAGATGTTGATGATAAAGGTATGTGTAATTTTGATATTACAATTGCATATGATAAATTAGCATCAACACAAGTTGCAAACGAATTTGATTTTGTAACAACTTCAATTACATTTAAGTCATCTGCACTCACAATGAAAATGGATGGATTCCGTATTTCAGAGTTAAAGTACTTATCTGATGATAAGTTCAATAATGTTGTGTTTAATGTGCAAGATGAAGTAAGTCTTGAAGTTACACCTGCTATAATTTCATCTATTATCAAGACTTCAGATATTATTAAAATTGATGCAAGAAAGGATGCTCTTGTATTTTATGTTGATGGACAAGATGTTTATGTAAAGGATCTTCCTGGTAAAGATGACAAAGGTAATGATAAACCAGCAAACTTTACATTTAAGATTGGTACTCTTGACGAAAAGCCTGATTATGCTATTCGTGCTGCAATTTTCCGCGAGAAGTTTATTCAGATGATGGATAAGACAGATGATAATTATAAGCTCATCTTAGGACGTAGACCTCTACCCGATGGTAATTATATTGTAGATCGTATTTTATTTGATTCTACATCATCTTCTACAAAAGTTGTTATTTCTATTATTAATGAAGGTTAATTATGGCATACACTAGAACTAAAAAATATTCAAATGTTGTCCCAGATGAAAATTTTGACTGGGATATGTATTCTGATGGGTATAATGGTGCTAATCTTATTCCAAATAGAAGTGTAAAAACAAGAAATTCATCTGAAAAAATTTATTGTCATGAATCATATGCTCAAGAAATGTATGATTTATATGATAGACACTTTAACGGTCAAGTAGATCCTATTACACCTAAGGATAATATTAAGGGTAACTTATTTAAGATTAATAATGTTACTGCAGTGTCAGAGCATGAAATTGCAGTTGACGCAGTTGGCGGATTTAGTACAGTTATTGACCTTACTAAGGAAAGACAGTATCTTGATGCAATTGGATGTAGCAATATATCACAATTTGTTAATGCAATTCACCATATTCCAACATTTAAGAAGCAATTCTTAGAGTCAGGTGTTATTGGTAAGGTTGTTTCTGGTGGTCGTGTATCACTTTGGGAAGGACATCTTTCTAAGATTGAAAGAGACTTTATGAACCAGATTACTAATCCTAATGCTCCTGCTTATGCATATAATGCACATGTTGAAGAGATTAATGGCGGTGGTTATATTGTTAATATATTAGGTATCAAGTGCTTCATGCCAGGTTCACTTGCAGCTGCAGGTATATTGACAGATTTCAATTCATTGGTAGGAAAGACACTTCCTGTAATGATTGTAAATTACTTGCCAAATTCAGGATTTGTTGTATCATATAAGAAGTATCTTAACACAATACTTCCTGCAAAGATTAAGAATGAGTTGTATCCTGGTCTTGATATTTCAACAAAGGTTACTGGTACATCTAAGAATGGTATATTCGTACAATTTAAGGATAGTGCAGGAGAATGGTTATTCTCAGGATTGATTCATAGATCTGTAATGTCACCAGAATTTGAAAAGAGATTTGACCATAAGGAATTCAGAATTGGTGATGAGTTTAGAGCTTATATTCATAATATCATTGAAACAGAAGATGGTAATTATCGTGTTGTTATAAGTGATACTCCTCCAACTGTTACTGAAACAAAAGAGTCTCCAAAACTTTTTGAAGAATAATTTTTGTAAATGTTTATATAATTTATATGATAACATTAATTTTTGAAGGAGCTGATAATTTAGGTAAAAGCACTATTATTAATAAAATTGTTAACTCTTTTAAAGACAGTAAAGATATTACATTGATACATTGCACGGGTCCTCATCCTTCTGAGGGAGAGGATCCGTTCACATATCAAGAAAGGACATTTAAGGAAAAGGTAATAAAGTTAAATACTTTGCTAGGAACAGAAACTGCTCTAGAAACTTCTTCTAAAAATATAGCAATTCTTGATAGATCGTGGTATGGTGAATATGTATATGGTCAAATATATCGTAATGGAGATCCTGAAAAAATCATTGAAATGATTAATTTATGTAATATGATGATGTATTCTCCATGTGTTGTAATTTATTTGACTGCATCTCCAAGTTTTATATTAGAACATGATGACAATAAATCATTATCTTCTAATTTAGATGATAAACTTGATAAAATTTCAACAGAACTTAAAATGTTTAAAGAATGTTTTGACAAAGTAAATTATGAAAATTTTATTGAAGTTAATGTTGAAGGAGATGATATGAAATATCGTAATATAGATAGCATATATAAGGAAATTTATAATAAAATTAAAAAATTTCTATGAATAAACTAACAGTTGAAGATATTCGTAAAGAATTTAAAAGATTGAAAGATAATAATGAATTTACTATTTTAAAAGGTAATGTTAAAACTGTTGAAATAGTAAATGCTGACTTTGAAATTTCTGAAAATGACACTGCTATTTTTGGTAAAGTCAATGAATATGCAGATCGTGAGTTAGCTTGGTATGAATCTATGTCTTTAAATGTTAATGATATACCTGGTGCTTGTCCACCAATTTGGAAAAAATGTGCTTCAGCGGATGGTTGGATAAATTCAAACTATGGTTGGTGTATATTTCATCCATCTAATGGTAATCAATACAAAAATTGTTTAAAGCAATTAATTGAAGATAATTCAACAAGAAGAGCTTGTATGATTTATACTCGTCCAACAATGCAATATGATTGGTGTGAAGATAATAAGACAGATTTCATGTGTACATATGCAACACAACAATTTATAAGAGATAACAAGCTTATTTATATTGTGTTGATGAGATCTAATGATGCTGTATTTGGATTTAAGAATGATTTATATTGGCATCGATATGTTGCAAATAAATTAATTGAAGATTTACATTATAATCATGTAAATGTTGATTATAAACCAATTATATATTGGCATGCAGATTCTTTACATGTTTATGAAAATCAATTTAAATTAATAGATGAATATTTTTCATAAATTTTTGCATAAACATAAATTTATATATAAATTATCACCTGAAGAGAAAATACTTTTTAATAAGTTGGTAAATAATGTATTGATACAACTTGTTACTGATGAAAATAAAAGAAAACATTATTACATAATACTTGATAAAGACGAAAATGATCTTTTAGATAAAATACATGCACATTTTTATGGAGCAAATTATTATATATCAGATCCAATAAGTGTTAAACAGGTTAATTATGTATGGTTTAATGATATAATAAATAAATTAATTTTTTAATATGGCAGATATTCCTACACTCGGCGGCGGTACAAGCCAAATAATTAGTGGTCCAACAGCAAAGGATATAATGGATTCACCAAATGTTGTTTGTGAATGTGGAAATAAAGTATTTGTTGAAGGTTATGTTATTAAAAGAATTTCAAGAATTTTAACAGGTAGTCCAAATGATACTTTGTACCCAATTCCATTATATGTTTGTTCTAAATGTGGAAAGGTTCCTACTGAGTTTTTAGAGAAAGCGAATGCAAGTAAGATTTTTGGTGAAACTGAAAATGCAGAATAAATATGACAGTAAGAAATTTAATTACATATCTTCTTGAATTTAATCTAGATGCAGATGTTAAGTTGTTAGATAATTATTTACCAGCAGATTTCAATGTGTCTTGGGTTAATGATAATGGAGGAGATAGTGATGAACCATGGACACCGGAAGTAGTTAGAAAACGTAAACTTGAAGCAAAAACTATATTCTTTGCACCAGAAGGTTCAGAAGAACAAGAGAGTAAATAAATTTATAAACTTTTAAATTTTAATAATATGGTTAATAGTGATTATTATGTAGTTACAGTCAAAGAAGATGAAATTGTAGGATATAATCAAAAGAAAGGTGAAGACATTATTAAGCGTCATACTTACAATTACTTAGTTAAGACTGCAGACCCAAAAGAAGCTACAACAAAGGTAGAAAATGAAATGAAAAATAGTATGAGTGATTGGCGTATTACAAATGTTAAGATGTCAAATATCACTGAAGTATTAGAATAATATGCCTCATTTTTTTAATTTTAATGATTGCTTAGAGGATATTCATACTATAGAAGTAAACCCAAAAGGATGGAAAGGTCCTTTAACAATAGAATATAGTGTTGCTCAGAATTCTAAGTATGATACTCAGTTATCATTAGTATGGAGAATAAAGGGTACTGAGCACACATTTTCTATATATCAAAGAAGATTAAACGTTATTTCTAATGGAAATTATAAAAAACATTTTGAAGAAGCTTTGGAAGGGTTTAGGGAAGATTATCTTTCTTGGTTCACCGAAGAAGAATACCAAAATGCAGAATGGAAATACGATTACCAAAAGCAATACGGAAACCTCATCCTTCCAAAATCAAGTAGAAATAACTAAAATAAAAATTAAAAAGATTCATTTAGAATGAGAACAAGATATTTTCAATGGATAGCTGGTGAAAACGCGGGAACAGTTGAAACCCTTATGAATATCACCGAAATGGAAGGTGAGTATTTTTACAATTTTGCTAGTGGTGAATCTTGCAATTTAAGATTTATTTCTAAAATGACAAGTTCTTCTGGTGCATTAAGAAATAAGTTTATGGTTGAAATTGCTTCACCAAATGATCCTTGGATTGCAACTGAAATTAAAATGGGCAAATTCAAAAATGCCGGTGATGATGAAATTGTAGATGTACCACCATTGGAAGATATTACAGGTGCATCAGGCACAGGAAATGAGATTAATGTAGAAAAATCTAAGCTTGGAACAATGAAATATAAAGCTCCTCGTTATAGAGGACCATTTCCTGAATTACCAAGTTTAGATGATTATTTAGTTGAAGAAACACCTTCACCTGCTCCAGTAAAGAAACCTGGATTTGTAGCATCTATGATTAAGAAAAAGAAGCAAGAACCACAAGAACCTGTTGTTATTGAAACAGTTAATCCAAGAACTGTAGAATCAGTTGAAGTTAATGCTCCTGCTACTCCTGCTCCTCAGTCATATGTTGCTCCTAGTCCAAATAATGTTGCTAGATATGAGGATCCTTCTGATAAAAATGATCCTGTAAAAATTCTTGCAAAGACTTGTAAGAAGAGAGAAACTGATATTGATGTAACACTTACTATTAGTCTTCCAAGTAAGTCTGTTTATCAGATTGCAGAATCAGAATTTGAAAATGGAGGTGAGAAATTTATTAATTATCTTATTAGAGATATTGATGTTAATGAGATTATAGCAAACATTAGAGAGTCTCTAAAAGAGCTGTATTCAAATAGTGACAGTGAATAATTTTAGCAATAAATAATCTGTTACTGAAAAATAGTTTTATATGATTGATGAAATTTTATATTACAGGTGAGTCATATCGAAAATTAAAAAATGTGTTTACAAATTTAAATACATTTTATATAATTAATGTAGATTCTTTAATAGAGGAATCTAAACTTGATGTAAATAAAGTTACACATCGATTCATTATAAACACAGAAATAGAGAGATTGATAACTATTGGTGCAAAATCTAAACGTTATGCAGGAATTATTTATATTAATAGTAATATTAATTTTGAAATAATAACTGGCATACGAAAATCATTAGGAGAAATAACAAAATCACAAGTTGAAGATTTAACTTTATTAGATGATTATGATACACCTAAATATAAAGAATATTACAAATTATTTGATGAGATAATATTTTTCCCAACATTTAAAAAAACTAAAATAATAGAATGCAGACCAATTGTTGTAAAAAAATAAAATTGTTTTTCAATAAATTATTTTTTGGAAAGCATACATTAGCACCAAAAAATTATCAAGAATATGAAATTGAAGGAAGTGGGTTTACATCATTACCTGAACATTTAATATCTAAATATAAAAAAGAGGGATAATTCCCTCTTTTATTTTTATGGGCATGCCGGAAAACCAAATGCAATATGACCAGCTGGGCAAAATCCTGTCATTAAAAATGCCAAATATCCTATAGTTATAGGTGATAATTCTTCATATTTTGGTAAAGCATATGGCATAGCAAAGGCTTTAAGAATATTATCTATTTGTTTTATAATATTTTTAGGATCTAACATTTGCATTGCTTTACAAACACTTGAAGGTATACTAAATTCTGGTCCAAATACAGATGCTATACCCATTGCTGCACCTGCAGCTATCATACTTGCTTTAATTGCTGCATTTGCTTTAGCAGAAACATCATACAATGCAACTAATGCTAAACATAGTGGTGCTGGTAAACGATCTACTATTGACATATTTGCATTAGCACAAGTAATACTGGATTGCATTTGACCTGCAACTATAGTTCTAGGAGTCATAAAAAATGTCATATTTTGCCCATCAATCATTATTATCATTGGTAATGATTTTAACAAAATATCTATACCTAATAAAATAAAATAAGCAACTTGAGCTAATGCTTGGAATGCAACGATAACACCTTGAATAGCAGCAGCAATAGCTGCAGAAGCAGCAGAACCTTTTTTGTTCCTAATACCTTCTAAAATCTTTTTAATGAATTTTGCAATTTTTATCTTAACAAATAAAATTAATTCTTTGATTTTAAGTACTATTATTTCTAACCATCCTAATACATATTGCACTATTGAATCTGCAATATCTATTATTTTATTAGCAATTTGTGTTACTACCCAACCCATGAATTTGTTTATGTCTTCAATCCATTTGCTTAGATAGGTAGTTACATTTGTTAAAAATTTAATGGTTTTTATAAGTCTGCACAATCTTTTAGCATATCTATCTGCTCTATCTTTTCCTTTTTTATTAGAACTTTTACTAAATGACTTAACAGAATGAACACATATTGCCCCCATTTGTTTAACCCCGGCTTCTAATTTACTTAATGCAACTATACTATTTTGTAAATTAACATTTATTGTAGCATATGGGTCAATAAATGATGGTGGTTCACTTTCACCTGGTTTAAAGGAAGAAATATCAAAATTAGATAAACTATTTAAATCGAGCATTAGCTTTTTCTGTTTAAGATTTATATAATATTTATAAGTTAGAAAATTAAATCAAGTTTTATGAATTCAAAGATTTTATATACTTTAACAAGAAATGTAAAAGCCCCAAATAGAGGAACTTCTGAAGCAGCAGGAATTGATTTTTATATTCCATTTTTAGATTCATATTTTATTATAGATTTGGTTACAAAAAATCCAAATGCAAATGTTAAATATGAAATCAAAGATAATGATTTGTATATTACAATCATGCCAAATGGAAAAATTTTAATTCCATCTGGTGTTCGTACTTCATTTGATATTGGTACAGCATTAATTGCTGCAAATAAATCAGGGGTTTCATCAAAAAAAGGTCTTATTTTTACTGCACAGGTTGTAGATTCTGATTATGATGGAGAATTACATATCGGTGTTGCTAATATTTCAGATGTTCCTGTAACAATAAAAACTGGTGATAAGTTGATACAATTTATACATACTCCAATTATACTTTCTGAATTAATAGAGACAACAGGAGATGCTATAAGTGTTTCACATAATAATTCTATTAGAGGAGATAAAGGGTTTGGCCAAGGAACAGGAAATAACTAAATAATATGATAGTAAATACTGAATTAAGAGATGCATTAAATGAACAAGGTCAACCATGCAAACAGTTGGTCTTATCATACATAAATAAAGAAGGTAATATTTCTTATTTGTCATATAACATTCCTGCATATCAAATGTATCAATGGAAATATGCAAAAAGAGGTGATACTGCAGATAATAGATTTGTATCTTGGGATTTTAAACCAGTAATGAAGAGCCCAGTAAATGGATATTTAAATTCTGGTAGAATTCACGAGATATTAATGGATCTTATTGCTGCAAATCCTAGTGTAAATATTATCAATGAACTTAATATGCCACAAACTAGTTTTTGTGATATTGAAGTTGATGTTGATGAGAATGGATTTCCAAAAGCAGACCAAGCAAATAATCCAGTTAATACTATATCATTTGTAACTAATGACCAAGTATATGTATTTGGTAGAGCAAAACTTACAGGAGAACAAATTGAGTGGATTCAAAAAGAATTAGATAAGCATTGTAAAAAATTTAAAACTCGTTATATTTTTACATACATATATCATGAGAATGAAGTTGATTTATTGACAGATTTCTTTTGGAATTATGCTCGTTTAGCTCCTTGTATTACAGGATGGAATTTCTTTGGATATGACTGGCCATATTTATATAATAGATGTCAAAAATTAGGAATATCAATTAATTATATGTCACCATCTGGCAGCTGGTTTAAACATAAACCTGTTAATAGTGAAGATGGTGTTACAATACAACTTCCAAATCATAAACTCATTTATGATTATATGGAAATATATGCAAAATGGGATAGATCTGTTGAAGTTAAGGAATCTAATAAATTAGATTGGGTTGCTGAGACTGTACTTGGTGTTAAGAAAGTTGAACACCAATTAGGGTTCAAAGAATTCTGGGAACAAAAACCGGCTGAATATGTTCTCTATAATGCTATTGACTCAATTCTTATTAGAGAAATTGATAATACAATTAGAACTAGTTCTGCATTCTTGGGCCTTGCTAATCTTATGCATGTTGATGCATTGACTGCATTTAGCCCAGTGAGAAGCTTGGAAATCGTACAAACTGAATATCAATATAAAGAAGGAAAGGTATTTCCGTCAGGAGCAAAAAAGAATAATACAAGTGATGATGGATATGAAGGTGCATTTGTATATGAACCAATTACAGGAATTTATAAGAATGTAATTGCTCTTGACTTTGCATCACTTTATCCAACAACGATGAGACAATTTAATATATCTCCTGATACATTCGTTGTTAAAAATAAACAATATACACCATCTAAACAAGAAATAAAATGTGTGTCAGGTGCTGTATATCGAAGAGATTTCGAAGGATTTATTCCAAAGATTTTAACAGATTTCTATACTCAACGAAAGGTTTATAAAAAAGAGATGATGATTGCTATTGATGAGAAATATTTCTTACAAGATATTTATGAAAAACGTTTTGGAAAGCTTGATGAATAATCAAGCTTTCTTAGTATATAATTTTAAATAGAATGTAAATAATATGATTAAGATAACACCAGAATCTAAACTTTTAATTTGGGGATGTTCAAAGGAAGTACGTTCAGGAGGGGCTGAAGTACTTAATTTATTGGCAGCTACTCTGAAAAAACTTGGGGTTAATGCAAAAATGTTCAATTGGAATATGTGGATGTATGAACAACCAGAATATTATAGAAATTTGTATGATGTTAATTGTGGAAGTTGGGAAGAAATAAAAGATGATGAAAATATTATTGTATTACTACCTGAAATGATGTTGGAAGATCCTGTACATATTCCATTTTTTACAAATTTTAAAAATGTTCAATATATTTTCTGGTGGTTATCAAGTTCATTTGATTATAATGAAATGGATATTAAAAACTCTAAGCGATTATTAATGAATAAGTTAAAAGCTTTAGAAAATCGTTCAGTAAATGCCTATGAAAATGAAATGTGTTCAAGAGATTTATTTTATTACGGTTTAAATAATAGAATACGTCTTCAACATGGAATTAATGATTTATATTATAATTCTCCTAAATTAGCAGAGAAACAAAATATAGTTATGTATAATTCTATGAAAACCGAAACAAAAACATATGTTGAAGAAGTATTACTTCCTATTATGCCTGATATTAAATTTGAAGCAATTAGATATTTAGGTCCAGATAGATACAGAACAAAAGAAGATATGTGCAGATTATATGATTCTTGTAAAGTTTATATCGATTTTTGTGAATTTGAAGGACGAGAATTAATGCCAAGAGAAGCTGCAGTCAGAGATTGTATTTTAATTTTAGGAAATGACGGCTGTGCACAAACATTTGATGATTATCCTATACCGCAAGAATATAAAATAAATAGATACACTGAACAACCAGATAAAGTTGCAGATATTATTCGTAAATCATTATTGAATTATGATAATGAAATTCAAAAATTTACATTCTTTAAACATAAATGTTTATGTGAACCATTATTATGGATGAATAATGTTTACACATTATTTGGTAATATGATTCCTAAAATTAATATTGAATATTCAAATGACGGACATTCTATTAGTTACGGCTGCTCTTCGAATTGATAATTTGAAATACATAGCACATAATATAAAAGAAGTATTTACAGAAGAAACTGAAATTAGACCTGTTTGGGTCATTTGTTATGACAAATATAATTCAGGAGTAACTGAAAGCTTTAAAGATAAAATTGAAACTTATTGCAAAGATAATGCAATAGAAGTTCATTCCTTTATGGAAGGACAAGAAAACAAAGAAAATTATGGTGGGGCATTAATGAATTTTCCTTTAAAATATATGAAGGATAATTTTTATAAAGATAAAAACCCATTAGTTCTTGTTCTTGATGATGACAATATTTTAACTAAAAATTTATTAATGTTTACAAAAAAATATTGTTTGACAAATGAGTGGACATGGTGGTTAAATATGCTTGATGAATACGGTGCTCAACGATTTAGTAGAAGTATTGATAGATTAGCATATATTAAAGGAACTGGTGTAAATGAAGGTCATAATATAATTCATAGATGTGCAACTTGTGACCCATCACAATTATTAATACGTCTTGATACTTTACTTGTTTTAGGAGGATTTGTTGCAGATAGGTATTATGATTTTTCATTTATGATGCATTTTTACAATAATAGTTATGGTATAGATAATAGAACAGGCTATCAAGGAAATTTATCAATTGTTCCTGATGAAAGATTCTTTATATCTTGCTATCATAATGGATTAGTAACACCTGAAATGATTAAAGAAACTTTAGATGATTTACCAGAATCTGAATATGATGATTCATATATTAGAGTTCATGTTGGTAAACATAATTACAATATTCCTTTAAATAAAGAAGAATTAGAAGTATTATTGAAATATAGTAAAAAAGAATTAGAAGAAAAATATAAAGATATATGTTAACTGTATTAATTATAATAATTAATGTATTAATTGGAATCATTATTTACTTATGGAGATTAACAAGAGAGATTAAAGATGTTATTAAAGTAAATAAAGATGAACATATTATTTTATCAAAAAATGATAAAAGAATAGTTAAAGATCTTCAGACATTTTATACAAAACAATTAAAAATATCTGAACAGATATTAGTACTTATTAGTCTTTCAAAAACAATTATTCAATTTATAGAATCATTAAGTAAAAATGAATTTTATCAAGAAAGGCTGAAATTAAATAATGAGTTAACAAAACTTAAAAATTTAAATTCTTCATTAATTGCTGAAATTGCTAAGTTAAAACATGAATTAGAGCAAAAAGATAAAGAATTAGAAGAAAAAAGAGAGGAGTAATCCTCTCTTTTACATTCTTTAAGTATATGGATTATATATAGAATTTGATGAATATGGATTAATCCCTCTTAACATTGTGTTTTCATTATATGGATTTGTTACTTGTCCCATTTCTGAAGGATAATAGTCTGGGTAATAATCATCCTTCATATATTTTGCATTAAATTCTGCATCTGATGTTTCTGGATTATCCATTTCAAATTGTTCAATTAATTGATTTATTTGATATTTTCTTATTTCATCATCTAAATCATATAATATTTCATCTAACCATTCTATAAATGAACTTTCATCGAGCATTCTTGGTATATGATTAAACATTGGGAAAGATAAATCATCATGTATAGCAATACCTTGTAATTTACCACGAACATAACCAAATGACTGCATTTGTGTTAAAGTTAATTTATCGGTAGGAACAATTCTTCTCATTCCTATTAATTTAGAACCTTTTAGACAGTAATGTTCTTTATTTGCAGTTGTTTTGAATCCTAGTCTCTTTCTTTGTTTTTCACCAGGAACCGGTTTTGTATGATATGTTCTTAATATTGTGCCATCATAATATTTTGGATGGGTTTGCATTTTTTGTAAGAAACTTTTTCCATTGAAATTCATTTCCACCATTACTCTAACGCAATCTCTTTCATCATCTTTCATTAAATCATAAGCTAATGCAGCACATACTAAAGCACAATATTCTTCATCATCTGTATTACATTCAAATCTTCCAACTTGTACATATTTAAATGCATCTTCAAGTTTACAAGATTTATTTGCATATTTTTTAAGATTACAAATTGAATTAGGAATAATTTTAAGTATTTGTATTGTGTTAGAATCCGGAGTTTGTTTCTTATTTTTGAACTTTTTCTCTTGTTCTGCAGTTCCTTCTGCTAAGTCAATTAAGAATACAAATTTATCTTTTTCTGAAATTTCATTTGGGTCAAAATCAGGATGCCAAGTTATATTTTCATCTTTAAGATATTGATTATCAACATATATTTCTTTATAAATATAATCTTTTGCAATTCTGTTAATGAATTGTAAGTCATTAGCTTTCAATAACATCTTAGAATTGACATTAAATTGCAATTCAAATTCTTGTGCAAATTCTTCATCACCAAAGTCAGCTCTCATCTGTGCAGCCCAAGCATCATCATGTGATGGAACCTCCCAATAATCAGTTCTTATTGGTACAAATGAATTTTTCTTTTCAAGTGCTTTACTCCAAATCTCATAAAATTTGTTTGTTGTACCATTTGGTGTTGAAGTAATAATGCATTGTGAAACTTGTGATGATGACAATGTTGGATATACAGATCTCCAGAAATTATTTACAATATTATCAGGAATATGAGCAAACTCGTCAAGAAGAATACAGTGAATTGTAAAACCGATAGATGCTGTATTAGTTGTTGCTGAAGAAAGGATTCTTGAACCATTTTCAAGGCTTAATCCTGTCTTACCAAAGTTAATACAACCTGGTTTTAAGAAATAAGGAAGACCTTTGAAGATTTTAGTAATTTTATCAACAATTTCGATAGCAGTATCTTCTTTGTTAGCCACAACAAGTATATTTCTATATGCATGAAATATTAACATCCAAGATAAAAAGGCAGATACTGTAGTTGTTTTACCTGACTGACGTGCTGCCATCCAAATAATATTACGATTCTTTGGACCAGCATCATCAAGGTCTTCAAGATAAACTTCATCTGTAACTGTTTTAATTACTTTATGTTGGAAATCACGAAGTTCGACAGTTTCCATACCTTTATCTGTCATGAACTTACAATAATTCTCAACATAATACAAAGCATCATCATAACACTTTTGATATTCTTCATTTTCTTCATCTGTCATCAAAAATGTTACATTTGGTGCACGTAATTCAAGATCACGTTGAAAGAAAGCGTCATAAGGTATGTCATATCCTTGCTGTCTTTCTTTGATAAGTTCATTAATTAAAGCAGTAGAATATACTCTACGAAGTTTTCGTCTATCTTCTTCCTGTTTTTGTCTATTTTCTCCATACTGATAATCTTCGTACATAATAAATTACATCTCATCTTTATCAACTAAAAATCCAATTGCTTTCTGTTCATTTATATAAACATCAACAATACCAAAATCATTTCCTTTTGCAGTTTTACCAAAATTTATCTTTACATCAAGAAATACATTTTTAGTATTTGGAATATATGTGATTAAAAGATCATTTAATTTTTCTTGTATATCTAGTGCACTTTCTTTTGTATTAAACACTAAATATTCAATATCAATACCAAACTCTGGATCCCCTAAAACATCACCAGGAACAGTTCCTAATAACATTCTAACTTTAGTAATAACAGATTCAATTTCATTTGAAAAATCTACTACTCCTGGGATAAAGTTCTTATCATCTTCAGTTCTAATGTATATTTCTTTTACCATTATTCTTCAGTATATTCAGTTTCTTTTGCTTCTTTCAATTTTTCAAGATGTTTTTTCTTTGCCATATCAATTAATTGAGTAGAAGAAGTAATCATATTTTGATTAGTGTTTGGTAATGCACTAGTTCCTTTTTGATTAAGTAACTCTGCAGTTTTGTCTTTAATTTCAAATTTAAGGTCTATATATGTTTTACGTATTTCTGATTAAGTAACTCTGCTGTTTTGTCTTTAATTTCAAATTTAAGGTCTATATATGTTTTACGTATTTGGTTTTCTGTCGCAAGTATTTGTTTATTAATAGCTTGTATTTTATCAGTTAACTGTCCAAATACTTCATACATACGAGGCATTGTATTTCCTCTTGACACTGTGTCCAAAATAGATCTTTGCATTACATTATTAGACTCAACTTGCATATATAAATCTGTTAAAGATTCAACATCTTGCTCAATTTTATCCTTAATGTATTCTTCTTCAAGCAAATCATCTGTTAAGATATGTTTAGTAATATTTTGAACTGTCTTTTTTGCTTTCTTTTTTAATGTTTTTCTTAAAGAATCATAATCAAATTCAAAAATACGTTCACTTTCAAGATTAGTTCCTTGTGTATTATCTACAACAGATACTGGTTTTTGTTGAGGTTGCTGATTAACAACTGGTTGCACAGGTTGTTGTGTTAATGTATCAGCAATTGGTGCTACTCCATTAAGTAACATCTCTAAGTCTTTTCTATCTTGTTTAATTGTGCTCATGAATGATGACTATTTGTATTTAAATATTTATTCAGTGTTTTGAGTGATCTGTAATTTAGATAAATAATAAAATGAAAGTTAGCAATTAATATGAATCAAAATACACAACAAACTCCTTATTCTCCATTTACATCAAATATGAGAAAGGCAGGTCACCAAGATTATCCTGCAGATTTGTTGAAATTTAATGCTTGGACAACACCAGTTGAAGACTTTACTACTGCTGTTAATATTTTATTACAGAAAAAATTAGTATTAGGAGAACCTGCAGTTGTTCCTTTTAATTTTACACATGCAGATGGAAATGTTACATTAGAATTAGCATTTGCAATTGGTTCTGCAGATGTTAATCATCCTTATATTAAATGTTCAATAACAAATGATATTGTTAATGAAGCTATCATTGTAGCTCAAGATGAAGATGGAAATCCTGTTTATAAAACTCTTGCTGAAATCTTAAATACTTATGTTACAAAAGATGAAGCGCAAGATATTATTAATCAGGGTGTAATAACTGCTGTGCAAGATTCATCGATTGCTAATGAACTTGCAGAAGCTTTAGCTGCTACAACAGTTATTAATAATCTTATTAAAGACCACTTACGTTGGAAGCCATTGAGTGAATTAGTTGAAAAGATATAAAGAGTTATTTAATTGAAACTCTTTCTTCATGGTGATGATTTTTGTTATT
>AUXO012181820.1_pt1 | contig 21528 bp, 20 predicted proteins | sample 768731 | NCBI WGS metagenome assembly AUXO01 (sample SAMN02715735, study PRJNA202380) | gut metagenome | biome: sheep rumen | host: Ovis aries | place: New Zealand: Palmerston North
TCCCATAAATTTTTTTCTGTTTTTGATCCCTTTAATTCCATATGTTCCTCCTATATTTTTATAATCTTTTAAGTACCGTCATTATATTATAGCAACTCAAAAAAATCAACCACATTTGACTACGTATTATACTTGTGATAATATCTTTACATAGTCTATTAGTAAAGGAAATATTATGAGAGTTAGTAAAATTAATTATTATTTAGATATTGCTGAAGCGGTGCTTGAAAGAAGTACTTGTCTTAGAAAAAAATATGGATGCATTATTGTAAAAAATGATGAAATAATTGCAACTGGTTATAGCGGTGCTCCTAGAGGAAGAAAAAATTGTATTGACTTAGGATATTGTACAAAGAAAAAAATTTTACCAGATGTACATCATGGCGGTTATGATGCATGTAGAAGTGTACATGCTGAGATGAATGCAATGCTATGTGCCCCTAGAAAAGATATGCTGGGCTCTTCATTATATATTACTGGTATTAGTGGAACCACTAACACATATGAAGAAGGTGCTTCACCTTGTCAAATGTGTAGAAAACTAATTATTAACGCTGGTATTAGTACAGTATATGTTAGAAGAGACAAAGAAAACTACGATATAATAGATGTAGAAGATTGGGTTCAAAACGATGATATTTTAGATGGTAAAATTACATATTAATAAAAGATGGTCCTCTTTCCTACTATTACAGTTTGGAAAAACGGACCATCCTTTTTATTCAGTTGTTACTCTCGAACTAAAATTAATATACTCAGTATCATTGCTTTCACTTGAAAGTAAGTTTTGCGATACATAAATATAGAAGCTTTCTGTTTCATAAATATCATCTTTTATATATGTATTACCTACAAATGTATATTTTTCATATATTTTATTTGATTCTAATCTATTAAGCATACTAACATAATTATATTCTCTAAAGTTAGATATTATAAATACATCTGGCATATCATTTTTGATATCCTCAATTGTCATTGTATCTGGATCATCTACTTTCCAAGAGCAATATGAGTTTTTATTATTGTCAAATAAATTATGTTCAAAATATGGAAGTATGGCAGTAGTACTATATCCTAATCCATATATCTTTTTACTCTCCAATTCATTGTTTTTAATATATTCTGCCACTTGATAAGATGCCGAATATAAATTGTGATAATCATAATCTGCAGAATTATATGAGTAAAATACTTGTATGCAACAACATACCATAAATAATGTTGCAAACCAATTTATATTTGCCAGCTTATTGTGAATTATTAAACAAAAAGTAATTATTTCAAAAAGTAATCCCACATGCCATTTATTGCAATAGAAAAATGCTAAGAAAAAGTAAATTGGCAATGTATATAATAATAATTCAAAAAATCTTTTATCTCTCCAATATGCTATAAACAGTACTAATATGATTGCAATAGATATTATCATACATATTCTAGGATCTTTTTCATTTGTTACAAAAGAATCTGCCAACAATGAATCCGCTCTTAAAAATCTAACATTTTCTTCATTCCTAAATTCTTCATGATCCTTAGGAGTGACAAGAAAAAATGCTGTACCAGCGAATAATGCAAGCAATAACACTATCATTATCCAATTAGTTACCACTGTTGCCGTTGATATCTCTTCTCTTCCTCTTATTTTTCGATATGTTAAGCCAAGTACTTGAAATCCATATAACAACGAAATACATGCAGCTAATAACAAGCAATGTGTTGAGATACTTAATAATATTGCTATACCAATTGCAAATAAAATAGGCTTTTTCGTTTTATTATCCCAGACTGAGGCTAAATACATTAATGTTGGAAATACTAAACAATAACTTCTTGCAACTATTGTATATTGAAAAAAGATATAGTAAGTAAAAGGCAATATTATTTTCATAAATGTTGGAGCTTTTACTCTAAATTCAAATATAGCAACTCCAATACTGCTGAATATAATTGGCACAATATATAAATGTTCATAATCAAGTCCAATTCTAATAAAAAATTTCAATATCATATGCCAAAGAACTGGACTACCCTCATATCGCATATTGTTAATAATTAGATTTTTTATGGATGCATCTCTTGCCAAAAGCCACGCTTGGGCCTCATCTGCCCACGGCTCATGTCTTTTTCCTATTATTACCGTTAAAATAATAAAGGATATTAAAACTAAGAGTTCTAATATCCTATTAATAAAAAGCTCGTTATCCACTTTAACATTGTTAAAGTTAGACCTTTTTATTTGGTTTTCATCTTCCATATTATTCCTCTTACGTATATTTAAATCTATTCATCCCAGTTATGATATACTTCAAGTACATCATCTAAGTCTTCAAGATTATCTATTAATCTTTGCATCTTTTCGGCGCCATGTTCATCAAGCGCTACATATGTACTTGGAACCATTTCAACTCCTGCCTCTAGGAATGTTAGATTATTTTCTTGTAATTTTTCTAACACCGTTGAAAAATCTGCTGGGGCTGTAGTAATTTGGTAAACATCACCTTCTGCGTCAAAATCTTCAGCACCACTATCTATTGATAATAACATCAAGTCGTCCTCTGACATTGGACATCCTTCTTTTTCAATTACTAATACACCTTTGTTTTCAAACATGTATGATACACAACCTGTAGTTCCAAGATTTCCACCAGATTTATCAAATACATGTCTAACATCAGCGGCTGTTCTATTCTTGTTATTTGTTGAGGCTTTTACTATAACAGCTACTCCGTTTGGACCATATCCTTCATATTGTAATTCTTCATATGTTCCAGTGCTTCCTTCTCCTGATGCTTTCTTTATAGAATTTTTAATTGTATCATTAGGCATATTATTTGCTTTACATTTTGAAATAACATCTCTTAACTTTGAATTACTATCTGGATCAGGTCCACCTTGCTTAACTGCAACCATTATTTCTCTTCCAAGTTTTGTAAATATTTTTCCTCTTTGTGCATCTGCCTTTCCTTTTTTGGCTTGTATGTTATGCCATTTACTATGTCCTGACATTTTTATTCCTCCTTAAATTTCTTTTTGTCAAATTTAAATACACTTTATTGTATCACGTTTTGCTTTATTTGTGTAGAGTTTTAGTAAAATTATTGCTTTTTTAAAATATCAAAAATTTCTTTTGAAACTCTAGTTAATTCTTTCATTAATTGTTTTTCTTTTTCGGTATATTCGCTATTTTTATTATTCTATTTTTCCATATAATCTATCTATGATATGTTTCATTATTATTAATCTTACATGCTCTATATAATTGCTCTAAAAAAATAACTCTCATCAATTGATGTGGGAATGTCATCTTGGAAAAACTAATTTTTTCATTAACTAATTTCATAACATCATCACCAATTCCTAAAGTTCCACCAATTATAAATGTAATTGAACTTATTCCATTAACAGAATAATTTGATATTTTTTGAGCGAATTCTTCTGATGAATATTGTTTACCATTTAAATCTAAAGCAATTATGTATGAATCTTTTGGTAATTTTTGAATCATTTTATTTGCTTCAATATTTTTTATATTATTTATTATATTATTATTAACTTTATCTGGCACTTTTTCATCTGATATTTCAATTATATTTAATTTTATATACTTCGATAATCTTTTAGAATATTCATCAATGGCATTATTCCAAAATGATTCTTTAATTTTTCCACAACATATTATATTTATCGTTAACATATTTCTCCTATACAAAAAAGGTATGAGATTCTCATACCTTAGCTTTGTTTTTCTTGTTGTTCTCTTGCTATTTGTCTTCCTATCATAACTTTTGATAGTCTTGCTTTAGCTGCAACGGCAGAACTTTCTTCCTGTTGTTCAGCTTTTGGATTCTTGAATCTTTCAAAGAAATTCATAGCTTTAGAGATAAGTATATTTTTTGTGCTTTCAATACTTACTAGTGCAAAATTTCTTTTACCTTCAGTTTCCATTAAATTTACTTGAGCATGAGTTAAGATATTTTGCAATCTTGACTCAGCAAAATTCTCTGTAAGAATATATTCATATAAAACATCAAATGTATAATCCAATTCAATTGACAATTTCACCAATTGTTTTGCCAGTTTATTATTTATTAAATCAACATTTGTTTCTTCATCTACTGTAGATAATAGTTCAACATCGTTAAAATATGATTTTATCTGAATTAACTCCCTTTGCTCTTCTGCAGAAAAGTCTTTAATCAACAATTCAAATTCTTCTTTAGACTTGCTATAATTACTCATTAATATTACAAGTTTTTCTTTTTCTACATCACTAAATCTATCAAGTTCAGTTTCAAGCTCTTTCTTGTTTAGCTTTGCATATTGGTACTTAAATGCAGAAATAAAGAATTCCGAACTTTCTTCTGTAAAATTATTTAAGTTTGCGAATACTAAAGCTATAAACATGCTCTTTTTGATTTTGCTTATTTTATCTATTGAAAAAACTTCTCGATCATAATTTAAATCATTGATTTGCTCAATAAGAAAATTAAATTTGTCTAATCTTATCAACGAACTAACTTGGTCTATTAATTCAATTTGATCATTTTGAATAATAAAATCTTCATTTTTACTTCTTATCTTTTCAAATTGAGTATCAAAAGACTCAATATTATTGTTAGCAACCACATATTTTTCAAGATTTTGCAAGAATGAATTCTTTAAATCTTGTCGTATACTAATACTTTCTACATATTTGCATACTACATCAGTTGAATTATCTTTTATTTCAAAAATAGCTGGTTTAATAAGTACAGTATTTGTTTTACTGCTAATTTCATTAGAGGCTGTATATTGCTCAGTTAAGACTATTTGTGAGCCTTTTGGTAATATGCATTTTATGTACTTTTTACTAGTATCTGTTTTTATTAAAGAAAACTTTGTATATGTATTAAAAGCAACTATATTTGTTAAAAACTTATTATCTTTGCTTATTGGCTTATATAATACAACACTCTTCTTAATAGTTCCGACATTATAAAAAGCTTCTTCTGTTTGCATTACTCCTTCAACGAAATCATTATTAATTTTGCATCCTTTAAAATCTTCACTTTTGTTTGTATCATAATTGAAGAACACTTCGGCCAAATTATAATACTTATCTTCATAATTCTTAATTGAAGCAGCTTCTCCTGAAGATAGTCTATGAATTCCAAGTAAAGCAACCGCAACATCATTTATTAATAATGGGTTTAGGTTTTGAAAATTAAAATCTAACGCTTCGCTATTCTGTCCATTTTTTAATACTTTAGCATATAATTGCTTAACGCATTTTTTATAGGACAATAGTGCATTTCCCTCTATTCTAATGTCTTTCATAGAGACAATATTGCACTTGTATTTCTTTCCATTGTTATTTATTATTACTTCATTATCAGTATTCTTTAGAAAAGAAAATCTAGGTAGATAATCTTTATTATTTTTTTCAATCATTAAATTTGCAAAAAACAAATTGATAGTTCGTACAAACTTTTTGGTTTCTTCTACATTTGGCATAAAGCACACATGACTTTCATCAATGATTATTCCAAATACATTATTAGATTTAAAAACGCCAATAATTGATTTGTAGAATATATTTAATTCTTTTAGATTTATAAAATCATTAAAATCATATTCTTTAGCCACTTTAAAACCTCCTCGTTAATATTACATCTTATCTGGCATTTCCATTCCTAATAGTTTAGCACCATTTTTTAGTACTTTTCCAACATAATATGTAATTAATACTCTTGCATCTTGTATATTCTTATCTTCAGTTATAATTTTATTATTATTATAAAACTCTGTATAACATTGACTTAGATTAATTAAATATTTTGCCAAATAAGATGGATCATTTTTATTTATTACTAATTCTAACACTGATTCAAATTGATACAATGTTTGAATAATTTTCATACTATAATCATCTACCAAATTATTATAATCAATATTCTCAATTTTTGGAATATCAAAATTAATTTTTTCCAAAACACTTTTAGTTCTTACATACACATATTGAATATATGGACCTGTCTCGCCAGAAAAATTAAGAACTTGATCCCAATCAAATATTTGATCCTTAATTATATTAGAACATACATTATTGAAAACAACTGCTCCAATTCCTATCTTTTTAGACTGTTCTTCACGGTTTTCCATGTCTGGATTTTTTTCTTCAATAATCTTGTCTACTCTATCTATTGTTTCATTAAGAAGTTGTTCTACTGTTATTGTATTTCCCAATCTTGTTGACATTTTGCCACTAGGTAATCTTACCATTCCATATTGTACGTGATGTAGATTATTTTTGCACTTTTCACTTATGTTTAAGTATTTTGCAGCTTCAAATAATTGTTTAAAATACATGTTTTGTTCAGATGCAACCACATATAAGCATTTATCAAAATCATATGTTTTAGCTCTATATTTTATAGCAGCTAAATCACGTGTAGCATATATTGAAGAATCATTTGACTTAATAACTATTAATACGCCAAGTCCTTTATCTTCCATATCAATAATTTGAGCACCTTGTGATTCTACCAATACATTTGCTTCTTTCAAATCTTTAATTACATCATCAATTTTATCAATATAAAAAGCTTCACCTATTACAGCATCAAACTTAACATTTAATAGTTTATATATTTTGTCAAACTCTTCCAAACTTTGAGCTCTTATCTTCTGCCATAATGAAGTACAATATTCATCTCCATTTTCTAATAATCTAAAATTTTCTCGGCAAGCTTCTAAAACTTTTTCATCATTTTTACATAAATCATTAATTCTGATATATATTTTAGATAATTCTTCAATTGGATTACTATCTATATCATATTCATTTCCCCACAATTTAATGCCTTCAATCAATTTTCCAAATTGAGTTCCATAATCTCCTAGGTGATTTATACTTGTTGTGTTGTAGCCCATGAATTTATATATATTATACAAAGCTCCACCGATAATTGTATTTCTCAAATGACCTATATGAAATGGTTTAGCAATATTAGGAGATGAATACTCTATCAATATATTTTGTCCTTCTCCTCTATTGCTTGCTCCGTACTTATCACCTTGTTGTTCAATTTGGTTTAATACATATTTTACTTTTTCATCTTTCTTAATAAAAAAGTTTAAATACCCATTTACTATTTCTACCTTCTCAATAACATCACCTAATTGAGTATCTAATTTAGATTTGAAATCTTCGGCAATACTCATTGGAGATTTTCTTAATTCTTTTGCCAATTTAAAACATGGAAAAGCAAAATCCCCCATATTAATATCTGGTGGAGTTTCAAGATATTGTACTAATGTATCAGCTTCCATTCCAGAAATATCTGATATCTTTTGTGAAATAATATTTTCAAAAAATCCCATAAAACCCTCTCTACTCTATTTCATTCTGTACGGATCATCTAGCTCTTCTTTCTTGGGTGTTTTACTAATATCCGTTACAGCTAGATAATCTACAACATTAATTAAACTAAATATTACATGAACTATGAAAACACCTAATACGCATCCAGCAACATCAATTAACACATCATACCAAACTCCGTTTCTTCCAGGCACAAAATGTTGATGAAGTTCATCTAAAGCTGCTAATACAGTCACAATAGTGGTTACACTTATATTTCTTTTCCAAAAATCCAAATCATATGTCATAAATAATGTACAAAATAATCCACCGCCTACCGCGTATTCAAACATGTGAGCCAATTTACGAACATATACTTCCATCGATTTAGCTACTTCTTCATTTTTAAATATAAACTTTGCTATTTTATAACTTAAACCACCAGAGCTTTCTCCATTTTGCTGAGAAAAGAAAAAAACAACCATTATCCAAATACATATCAAAATCACTAAAAGTATTCTAACTCTTTTAACTAAAATCTTTGCCTTCTTCTCATCCATTTAATATATTTCTCCTTTGTTTACACTTAATTCTATTATCAAATCCATATTATCATCTTCTGCCATAACATTTTTTCTTATACTACCACATTTTTCACATTTATAAATTATCATATAGCCTTTTTTTGAATTAGTTTCGATTGATATTGGAACCAATTTTCCGTGACAAGTTTCTTCTCTATCACCTGGCATTTTATCAACATGCTTTGAATAAAGACAATATGGACAATGGTCTCTGCATGAATAACCCAATTTGGTGACATGTTTTCCACAATTTTCACAATCAAATTCTTCATCAATTACAACAAAATTTCTCATCGATTTCCTCTTAATTAATACTCATATATACTTCCACCTATGAATTCTCTTAGCAATGAATTATTAGGAATCCAATCTGGTTCAACACTATCTACATATTGCAATAAAGAGCATAATCTCTTAGCTTCACTATACTCTGGTTCAATTGGAGTTATTTCTTCTAGCAATGGCATCGCATATTTTTTTAGTATTGATAATTCATATATTATAGATGAATTAAACATAACGTCTGCTTCATCTTGATATGGGAATATGTATTTCTGTTCTCCTTTAGTAACATTATTCCACATTTTTAAAGTATGCAATGCAGAATATCCTCTAAAATTATAATCTCTTACAATTCTTCTCAACAATCTGGTATCTGTAGTAGAAACTCTATTATAATAATCCATATTTAAAACTGTTAAATCGCTTATATAGATTTTAAACTTATTTTCCTTAGGAATTAAACTAGTTAATTTATCATTTAAGCAATGAATACCTTCCATTATAATTACTTCATCTGAATGCAATTTCATTTTATTTCCCAAATATCTTTTAGTTCCAACTATAAAATCAAATGTAGGCAATTTCACTTCTTTACCGTTTAATAAATCTAACAATTGACTATTTAATAAATCCAAATCCAATGCTTCTAAACATTCAAAATCATAGTTTCCATTTTCATCGACAGGATTAACTTCTCTTTCTACAAAGTAATTATCTGTAGATAGAGTAACTGGCTTAATTCCTTGCACTCTAAGAGCAATAGATAGTTTTTTGGCAAATGTTGTTTTTCCAGATGATGATGGTCCCGCTATCAATATCATCTTAACATTTTCTTGCATCTTTATTTTTTTGGCAATTTGTGCAATCTTTCTTTCATGAATTGCTTCAGAGAATAGTATTATTTCTTTTAACTTACCTTCTCTAATTTTTTTATTTAGTAAATAAAATGTATTTATATGCATCAGTTTAAATAATTCATCATATTCATCCATTGCTGAAATTTGCTTAAGCGATTGTTTTCCTCTCAAGGCGATTTCATTTGGTTTATGGATAGATGGATATTTTACTAAAAACCCATCTTTAAATAATTCAATATCTATTAAACTAATTAAGCCTGTTGAAATAGGCATTATCCCATAAAAATAATTGTAGTAATTATCACAATAGTATAGTGTAATTCTTTCCTTGTCTGTCTCTACTTGTAATCTGCCCCTTATTGTTGGATTGTCACGATAAAAATCTTCAGCTTCTTCTTTTGACATCTCAACTCTTCTAATTTCTTTATTAGATTTTACTATTTTTTGTACTCTATCTCTAATTTCATCAATTACTTTTTCAGTCAAATCAATATTTATTAATGCACAATACATTGCATTAGATAGTTGATAATTAACTGCAAATTTTGCATCTGGATATAATTCATTTATTGCCATAGACACAATAAATAAAGCACCTCTGATATAAATATATCTTCCGTCCTTATTACTTCTGTCTATAAACTCAATTGTTCCTGGCTTGTCTAGTGGTTCATTTAATGAAACAACACTGTTATTATATCTAGCAGCTATTGGCTCCTTAACTTCACCATTTTCAATTTCATTTTTAAATACATCTTTAATTAAATCTCCTTGATTTACCTTAATTTGTCTATTGTTAAAATTTATTACCATATTCACTCCTACATTAAATAATATATTGCAATTATATCTATTATAATAAAAGCAAAGCCAATAATTCTAAGAATTAAAACATTTCGATTCTTATCTTTTCCAAAAAAGAATTGATTTGTAAGTTCTCTAGCATCATATATAAACTTTGCACCTAAAATTCCTAATATTGTTCCCAAAATCAATAAAAGTACTTTCATTTCTACGTCCTTTTTATCCTCAAAATTATTATTTTATTTTATTATCAAAAGCTTTATTTGTCAATTAAATCTCGATTCTTCCTTTGAATTTTGTATCAATCAATTTCTTCAATTTTTGGTTTTCAACTTTTTCTAAAATAGGGTCTTTTGAAGTTATTGATAAAGCTATCGCTTGAACATTCTTAAGTATTGGCATATCAACAAAAAGATTAGCAATCTTAAAATCTGGAATACCATGTTGCTTTGTACCAAAGAAATCTCCCGTGCCTCTTAATTCAAGATCTTTTTCGGAAATTACAAATCCATCATTGGTTGATGATATAACTTTCATTCTTTTTTTAATTATATCTGAATTTCCTCTATACTTTAATATACAATATGATTGATACTCTCCTCTACCAACTCTTCCTCTTAATTGGTGTAGTTGCGCTAACCCAAATCTTTCGGCATTTTCTATTACCATTATATTAGCATTTGGAACATTTACACCAACCTCAATTACAGTTGTAGAAATTAATATATCTATTTCACCTTGACTAAATTTCATCATAATTGAATCTTTTTCTTTGGGTTTCATTTTACCATGAAGTATCTCCACTCTATATTGTGAAAAGATTCTATTTTTGTATTCATCAGCTAATTCCATTACAGATTTAGCATCAATTTCGTCATTTTCTTCAACTAATGGACACACAATATAACATTGTCTACCCTCATCAATATTCTTCGAAATAAATTGATTAATTCGCTCATCCATTTCTTTTTGAACAGCGTATGTTTCAATCTTTTTTCTATTTGGTGGCAATTCATCAATTATTGAAATATCAAGATCACCATATAGTATCAATGCCAATGTTCTTGGAATTGGAGTTGCTGACATTACCAATACATCAGGATTATTTCCTTTATTTACGAGGATTGTTCTTTGGCGGACTCCAAATCGATGTTGCTCATCAGTTATAACCAATCCAAGTTTTTTGAACACTACATTTTCCTCAATTAATGCATGTGTACCAATCAAAATATCTATTTCTCCTGCTTCTAGTCTTTGTAATATAGCTTCTTTTTTCTTCTTTGTAATGCCACTAACCAATAATTCACATCTTATACCATTTTTCCCAAGTAAATTTTGAAAACTTTCTAAGTGCTGTGTAGCTAATATCGCAGTAGGTGCCATAATTGCAGCTTGATATCCTGATTTAACACATTTATATGCTGCAAGCATTGCAATTACAGTTTTACCAGAGCCAACATCTCCTTGCAACAACCTATTCATAGGCTTATCGCTTTCCATATCTAATTCAATTTCTTCTAAGCTACGTAATTGTGCTTTGGTTAGACTAAAGGGTAATTGTAATATCAGCTCTTCAATATTAACATCTTTAGAAAAGCTTATTCCTATACTCTTAATATCATTTTTATTCTTTAAACATAATAGTGCCAATTGCATTGTAAATAATTCTTCAAATGCCAACCTATATCTAGCCATTTCAAAATTTGTAAAATCTTCTGGAAAATGAATTTGTTTATATGCATTATTTATATCCATTAAGCAATAATCATCTAATATATATTCTGGAAGTGTTTCTTCCATTTTGCCGTATACTTCATTAATTCCAGCCTCCATTATCGAGGTTAATACTCTTTGTGTTAACGAATATGTAAGAGGATAAATTGGCACTATTTTTCCTGTAGTTTTATTATTTCCTTCTTCTTCAAAAACTGGAGCTTGCATCTCATATTTGCCCATTTTCTTTTTTATTTTTCCATAAAAATGATATCTTACATTTTGCTTAAATACGTTTTTCAGGTAGGATTGATTATACCAAATCATTTCACAACCACCAGATTCATCTCGTACGTATAATTTGCAAAGAGTAAGATTTCTTCTAATTTTTATTTCTATCATTCTTCCCACTGGATATGCTGATATTAGCGCTTCTTCACCATCAATTAATTCTGCTATATTTTTAGTTTTCCCTCTGTCTTCATAATCTCGTGGAAAATATGTAATCAAATCATTTAATGTATATATACCAACTCGATTTAATAGTTTTACACGATTAGGGCCAACACCTTTTATGAATTGTACCTCTTTATCCAAATCCACTTATTTTACTCCACTTTTCTAATTATTATCCTTATTAACTTTGGTTATTGATATATCTCCAAATAGCTCATCCTGCTTGGTATTTATTTGACTTGTTTTACTCAATTCTAATACGCCAGAAAATGCTGTTACAATCTCTTCTTTTGAATTTCTTCCTAATTTAAATATTTTACCAAATACTAATTTAGGATGATTTTTTAATTCTCTTAAAATCTGCTTTGATTTATCTGCTACAGAAAAATTATCATGAATTGCTATTTTTTCGAGATTATCCGCATATTCATTTTTTCTATTTTCTACTTTTTCTACAACTTTTTTATACGCTTTAATAATATCATCTTGAGTAAAATTAATTTCTAAATCTTGCTCTGGTAGAATTATTTTTTCAGGAACTTTATATGTTCTATCTGAATATGTAGCAATTCTTTTTCTAAATATTTTGATTATTTCTTTATATCTTTTATACTCAAGTATTCTTCTAATTAGCTCTTCCTCAGTAAGCTCACCTTCATCCTCTGTTTCTTTTGGTAACAAAGCTTTAGATTTTATTAACAACAGATTAGATGCCATTACTAAGAATTCACTTGCAACCTCAAGATTCATCTTTTGTTGTTCTTGAATAAATGTCACATATTGATCTGTTATTTGCGAAATATTAACTTTATAAATATCCATTTGATTTTTTTCTATCAAATAACATAATAAATCAATCGGACCTGTAAAATTATCTAGTTTTAATTCATACTTTTGTGTTTGCAAATTCAAAATAGAGTTACTCACTTGATTCTTCTCCCATTCTATTTATGCTCTCTTGCCTATATCCTTTTTTGTACAAATAGTTCTTTATTTCATCATATTCCATACTAGAACATTTTTTATTGTAAATATTCTTAGCAGATTTTTCTTCATATTCTATAAGCATATCTTCGTTTTCGTAAATATAGTTTTCTATGTCATTTTTACTTATTCCTTTTGCTATTAATTTATATTCAATTTCTTTAATTGACATATTCTTTAGATTTAGAAACTCATGGATACTTCTTTCAATATATGAACTATCGTTGATATATCCTAATTCCTTTAAATTATCTATTACTTCTTCAAAAATATTTTCATCTTCATTTTTGAATTTCTCACGTATTTCTTTTTCAGTTCTTTTCTTGAACATTATATACTTTAATACCTTAGTTTTCAAACCATCTACTTTTGCTAAATATTCTAAATCCATCATTTTTCCTCTTTTAAAAATAGGGATATTGCAAATACAATACCCCCTTATCATATATTATTATTTAGTAATTTTAAAGTCTTAATAGATTATTTTTTCTTTTTTGTTTCCTTTGGCTCTTCTTCTGGTTCAATATCTTCCAATTCATCGTCATCATCTTCTACTTTATCTTCAACTAAAGCATTTTGAAAAGCTTGATCAAAGTTCTTTCTCACCTTATTCTCAACTTCAGCCATTACTTCTGGATGTTCTTCTAAATATATCTTTGCATTATCTCTACCTTGACTAATTTTTTCACCATTATAGCTAAACCAAGCTCCAGCCTTATTAATAATATCCAAATCAACAGCTAAATCTAGTAATGAACCAACCTTTGAAATTCCTTCACCATAAATAATATCAAATTCTGCTTCTCTAAATGGTGGAGCAACCTTATTCTTAACTATTTTAACTCTTGTTCTACTTCCAACAACATTACCGTCTTTTTTGATATTTTCTATTCTTCTAATATCAAGTCTTACTGATGCATAAAACTTAAGTGCTCTACCACCAGGGGTTGTTTCTGGATTGCCAAACATTATACCAACTTTCTCACGCAATTGGTTAATAAATATAATTGTTGCATTTGTTTTATTTATTGCACCAGCTAGCTTTCTTAACGCTTGAGACATAAGTCTAGCTTGCAAACCGATATGTGAATCACCCATATCACCATCTATTTCAGCTTTAGGTACTAGAGCAGCAACTGAGTCTACAACAATTAAATCAATTGCACCACTTCTAATTAAAGCTTCAGCAATTTCAAGAGCTTGCTCTCCTGTATCTGGTTGTGAAACTATTAAATTATCTATATCAACACCTATTGCTTTAGCATATACTGGATCCAATGCATGCTCCGCATCTATAAAAGCTGCTTCTCCGCCTTTATGTTGAACTTCAGCGATTGCATGTAATGCCAATGTTGTTTTACCTGATGACTCAGGTCCAAATATTTCTACTATTCTTCCTCTTGGTAATCCTCCTACACCTAATGCTATATCAAGATTCAAAGCTCCTGTTGAAATTGCATCAACATTTGTTGTTTTGAATTCTCCTAATTTCATTACTGAACCTTTTCCAAATTGTTTCTCGATTTGGCTCATTGCAGCATCTAATGCCTTTTTTCTTTCTGTATTTTCACTCATCTATTTTAACTTCCTTTCAAATAATTGTTTGTCGAACTCTTGTTCTGTAATCATTATATATTTAATTTTTTATTTGTCAATAATTTTTTATAATTTTTTTATTGTCGATACCATTGATTAATTGTATAAAAAATATTAAAACTATTTGGCACTATATTTCCTATAAATCCATTATTGTAGATAATACTTTGCGTTTCTCTATATAGACCTATATATGGTGCCTCTTCTAAATATATATCAAATATTCTATTATAATCATTATAAATTACATTTTCTTCATTTGTGTTTTTAGATTCATTAATCAAGCCTTTAATTTCGGGATTATCATAATTTGCTAAATTATTATCTCCAAAAAAGAAATCTATACTTGGACTAAAATCACACTCTATGCCTGTAATAATACATTGATATGATTTTTGATTAAGTATATTTCCATAATTGTTATTACTTATTTGAACAATTGAAGTATTGATTCCAAAATTTGCTAATTGATTTACTATATTTGTAGCTGCGGCCATCTTTACTGCATCTGTATTATTTACAGAAATAGTAAATTCTAATCTTTGTCCATTTTTGTACCATGCATTTCCACTATATTTCCATCCTGCTTGCGTAAGTATATTTCTAGCTTGGTCAATATCTGTTCCGATATTTAAATCTTTTGTATATAACCAATGCCCCATATCTAAGCTAAAATTTGATGAAGAATATCCAGGTCCCAAAGATGTAGCTATTATATTATTTCTATCAATTACCAAACTTATTGCTTTTCTAACTTGGGGGTCTGTAAAAAATGAATATGCTGTATTAAAAACTAAAAAGTCATATTTTCTATTTTTATATTCCACTTTTGAATGGCCTATTGTACCTACATATTGATCAACATTTTTAGTTTTTGAAATTACCAAATCTAAATCTCCAGATTTAAAAGCATTATATACTTCACCAATTGAAGGATAGCACGAAATAATAATATGCTCCACAAGAGGATCTTTATTCTTATTCCAATAATTTGGATTTTTATCTAAATAATAAACATTTCCATTAACATTAGCAAAAGCAAACATTCCAGTTCCTAATGGAGCTATATTCTTTTCACCATCTAAAATATTTGTTCCTTCATAATACTTAGAACTCAATATTGGAAAAGTTAGATAATATTCAAAATAATCAACTGGATTTGCAAGTGTAAAGCGCACAGAGTTATCATCTATTGTAGCTAATCCAACAACTGCAGATAAATTAGCTTGATAAATTGAATTAACATTCCCATCTTTAATAGCATCCGCAGTAAATTTCACATCATCTGCTGTAAAAGGTGTACCATCACTCCATTTAATGTCTTTGCGTAAATTAACTTTATAACTAGTATCAGATTCTTTTTCTACACTTTCTGCTAAACAATATTCTTTTTTATAATTCTCATTTAAATTAATTAGCGGCTCAAAAATAATTCTTGATAATTCTTGAACATTTCTGTTGTGACTAACAATTGGATTCATTGTATCTAGTTGTGCTATTCCAAATCGTAAATCTTTTTGAATTGTATTTATAGTTGAAGTTTGATCTAAAGAAGAATTATCAACTTTATTACTATTAGAAATAACTCGCCAAAAAGCTACTATTAATATAATACTTACGATAAAAATAAATATATATTTTAGAAAACTATTTCCCAATTCTTTCGCCTTTCATTTTAATTAATATTAATTCTTTCAACGGCTCTAGTTTTTTGTGATTCATTATCAATATCAAAAATAACACCATTTATACACGTTGGTCCCTCAGCAGCTTTGTATTTTTCAGGAATTGATGTAATAAATCTTTTTAGTGCTACTTCGGTATCCATTCCTATAACAGATTCTGTTGGACCAGTCATTCCTACATCTGCTATAAAACCTGTTCCCTTTGGAAAGATCTTTTCATCAGCAGTTTGAACATGAGTATGAGTACCAAATAATGCTGTTATTTTTCCATCAAAATATTTAGCTAGTGCTATTTTTTCTGCTGTTGCTTCTGCATGCATATCCACTATATAAATATCTGCTTTTATTTTTTGTAAAAGTTTTTCTACACATTCAAATGGATTATCTGAATTTACGGACATAAATGCTCTTCCTAAAATATTAATAACACAAACTATTTTGTCTTGACATTCAAGTAATGTATATCCTTGTCCTGGAACCTTATTTGATAAATTAGCTGGCCTAATTATGTTGGGTTCATTAATAAATTTATATATTTCTTTCTTTCCCCATGTATGATCGCCCATTGTTACTACATCAACTCCAGCCTTTAGCAAATCACGATATTGCTTTTCTGTAATACCAGATCCTTCTGCGGCATTTTCCGCATTAACAATTACAAAATCAATATTATTGTTTGATTTAATTGTAGGTAAATCTTGTACTAACCTTTTATGCCCTATATTTCCTACAACATCTCCAATACATAAGATTCTCATTTATATTATCCTTCCTAATCTCTATTATCTAAAACTGAAATCATTTTAGCATATACATTGATTTTTATCAATAAAATAAATTGACTAGTTAAGAAATAAATATTATAATCTATTCTCGAAATAATAAAAAAAAGGAGATTAAAATGATAAGTAATAGAAAAGTGGTTCTTGTTGGAACTGGATTTGTTGGAATGAGTATGGCATACTCAATTTTAAATCAAGGAAATGCTGCGGGCGTTAATGAGCTTGTTCTGATTGATATTGATGAAAATAAAGTTTTGGGTGAAGTTATGGATTTAAGCCATGGTCTTCCAGCATCACCTAGTCATATGAGAATTAAAGCTGGAAATTATTCTGATTGTGTTGACGCTGATATTGTTGTTATTACAGCTGGATTAAGTCAAAAACCAGGACAAACAAGATTAGAATTATCTACTGCAAATGCAAAAATTATTAAGCAAATTACTACCCAAGTTGTTGAAAGTGGATTCGCTGGTATTTTTGTAGTTGCATCTAATCCTGTAGATTTAATGACTAAAGTAGTTCAAGAAGTATCTGGATTTGAACCATCAAAAGTTATTGGTTCTGGTACAAGTCTTGATACTGCTAGATTAAGATATATGGTTGGAGAATATTTAAATGTTTCAAGCAAAAATGTCCATGCATATATTATGGGTGAACATGGCGATTCTTCATTTGTTCCATGGGAACATGCCTATGTTGGATGCAAATCTATCACAGATATAATGAACGATGCTAATAAATCAATGGATGATTTAAATAAAATCTACGTTGAGGTTAGAGATTCTGCTTATGAAATAATTAAATTAAAAAAAGCTACGTACTATGGAATTGGGGTTGGTTTAACCAAAATCATAAAAACAATTTTAAATAACACTAATGAAATATTAACTGTATCTAGCTATTTAGATGGTGAATATAATCAAAAAGATATTTATATTGGTGTACCTACAATTTTAAATTCAACTGGTGCAAGAGAATTATTAGAATTAGATTTATCTCCAGAAAATCAAAAACATTTGGATGATAGTTGCAATATTCTTAGAGATAATTTAAAGGAAATTAGAAATAATATATAAACCAAAAGACACGCAATCAAATGCGTGTCTTTAAATTTAGAATTTTATTATTTGCTCCCAAGGTAAATCTTTTTTTCCAAAATGACCATAGTTTGTAGTTTGTGTATAAATTGGCTCTCTTAATTTTAGAGTATTTATTATTCCTCTTGGTGTTAAATCAAATGATTTTGCGATCTTTTCTTGAATTTCTTCTTCTGGAATTTTATTTGTTCCAAAGGTATTTACCAAAATTGATACAGGTTTCGCTACTCCGATTGCATATGCTAATTGGATTTCGCATTTATCGGCATAACCATTAGCTACAACATTTTTGGCGATATATCTTGCCATATATGAAGCGGATCTATCAACTTTAGTTGGATCTTTTCCCGAAAAAGCTCCGCCACCATGATGTGCATAGCCACCATATGTATCAACAATAATTTTTCTTCCTGTTAATCCACTATCTCCTAATGGTCCACCAATTACAAATCTTCCAGTTGGATTAATATAAAATTTAGTTTTCTTATCTAGCAATCTTTGTGGAATAGTTGTCTCAATTACTTTTTCTTTAATATCTTTTCGCAATTGTTCAAGTTTTATATTAGGCTTGTGTTGAGTTGAGATAACAATTGTATCAATTCTTTTTGGCTTATCGTTCTCATCATATTCAACAGTAACTTGAGTTTTACCATCTGGTCCCAAATAACTAATCTCTTTATTAATTCTAACTTCTTGTAATTTTTTAGCTAACTTATGAGCCAAATAAATTGGTGTTGGCATATATGCTCTGTTCTCATTACAAGCAAATCCAAACATTAGACCTTGATCCCCAGCGCCTTCTGATTCTACACTATCTCCTTCTTTATCTTCTAATGATTGATCTACACCAAGTGCAATATCTGGTGATTGTTTTGATAGATTAATTATTATTTTACATGTTTTATAATCAAGATCAACATCCTCTCCAAAGTATCCAACACTTTTGATAGCTTGTCTTACAATTTTTTCTGTATCAAATTTAGCATTAGTTGTAATTTCTCCAGTAATAAAAATTGTGCCTTTACCAGCAACAGTTTCACAAGCAACTCTTGAATTTTTGTCTTGTCTTAAGCATTCATCCAAAATAGCATCAGATATTAAATCACATAATTTGTCTGGATGCCCTTCTGTTACACTCTCTGACGTAAATAATTTTCTCATACTTTTTCTCCTTAAAATATATTATGGAATATATATTAGCAACAAAAAGCTCCTTGCCAAAGCAAGAAGCTATTATCTCGAATAATTATTGTATCATCATTCAAAGCTTAGTGCTCTGTCGGTATTAGCACCTAAACAAATAGGTTGCTGTGAGGTCATAAAGCCGAATCTCTCGCTCACTCTTGATAATATATATTACATTATTGTTATTATACTATTTTTTCTTGAAAAGTCAAGTAAAAAATCAGCCCCCTCACATAAGAGCTGATTTTTGTTTAATTATTTCATTAAATAATCTGAATGACTAATATACCAATCAATTGTTTTTACTATTCCATCTTCGAATTTTGTTTTTGGTAACCATCCAAGTTCGTTATGAATCTTTGTAGGATCTATAGCATATCTATAATCATGACCTTTTCTGTCTGTTACATATGTTATTAATGATTCTGGTTTATTTAATCTATTTAAGATTAATTTTACTATTTCAATATTTCTCTTTTCATTATGTCCACCAATATTATATCTCTCACCTTTTCTACCTTTATGTAGCACTAGGTCAATAGCTTCACAATGATCTTCTGCATATAACCAATCTCTAATATTTAATCCTTTTCCATATACTGGAAGTGGTTCATCTTTTAGAGCTAATGAAATCATATGTGGTATAAGTTTCTCATGATGTTGATATGGTCCATAGTTATTTGAGCAATTTGTTACTGTTACATTCATATTATAAGTTTTAGCATATGCTAAAGCTATTAAATCAGAAGATGCTTTAGATGCTGAATATGGACTATTTGGTTTTATTAAAGATGTTTCTGTAAAGTATCCTTCTTCTGGTAATGAACCATATACTTCATCAGTTGAAATATGTACAAACTTATTATTGCTTCCTTCACCCCAATATTGCTTTGCTGCTTCCAATAATGTATGTGTTCCAATTACATTTGTTTGAGTAAATATAAATGGATTTTTGATGCTATTATCAACATGTGATTCTGCTGCAAAGTGAACAATAGCATCTATTTTATATTGTTCTAATACTTCCATAACAAAATCAAAATCACAAATATCACCTTTAACAAAAGTAATCTTATCTTGAATTTCTTTTAGATTATTTAAATTTCCCGCATATGTTAATTTATCATATACTATAAAATTATATTTATTCTCATATTTTTTTACCATTAGTTCTGCAAAATTTGCCCCTATAAATCCAGCGGCACCTGTAATCATTATGTTTTTCATTTTATTCCTCATTTCTTAATCAATTTTAAATTGTTCAAATAAATTTGTTTCTTTTAATTCTTTTAATGATGGCCATTTAGCATCTTTTTCTGAGGTAAGATACTCATTTGGACTCATTCCTGGTACATCAGGCCACTCAATCCCTACATCTGGATCATTCCACATTAATCCACCTTCGGCTTCGTGGTTGTATATATCGTCTACTTTATAGCAAAATTCTGCTACATCAGATAATACTAGAAATCCATGTGCAAATCCTCTTGGAATATAAAACATTCTTTTATTCTCTTCTGATAAAGTAACGCCTTCCCATTTTCCATATGTTTTGCTTCCTGGTCTTAAATCCACGGCCACATCAAAAACAACTCCTTTGATGCATCTTACAATCTTCGCTTGTGAATTTTCTTTTTGATAATGCAAACCTCTAAGTACTCCTTTATTGGATCTAGATTGGTTGTCTTGAACAAATTCTCCAACTATTCCAATTTCCTCAAAGTCATTTTTTTCATACGTTTCCATAAAATAGCCTCTACTGTCTCCAAAAACAGTTGGCTCAATTATATATACTCCATCTATAGATGTATCTATTCTCTTAAATTGTCCCATTTTTTCTCCTATAATTATTTCTAATTTATTATAAAATCACACACTAATTTAGTGGCTCGAATATCGGATTTTGATATATTTGTGCAAATTGTGAACCGCCAGAGCCTGATTCTGAAGCTAAATTCTTTAAGTGTTTTCCATATTCCGTTTTTCCATATTTTTTAGCATGTTCTTCTAATTGTTCTTTTCCTATCCAACCATTTTTATATGCTATTTCCTCAAGACAAGCAATTTGTGTTCCTTGACGTAATTCTATAGCTTTAACGTAATCAGTTGCATCACATAATCTATCTGGTGTTCCAGTATCAAACCATGCATAACCTGA
>AUXO018419139.1_pt1 | contig 21512 bp, 27 predicted proteins | sample 768731 | NCBI WGS metagenome assembly AUXO01 (sample SAMN02715735, study PRJNA202380) | gut metagenome | biome: sheep rumen | host: Ovis aries | place: New Zealand: Palmerston North
ATTGTATAAAAAAACACACAACACCCCCTACCCTACTAGGCGGTATATGTGTCAGTTTTTTGAGAGGGGGGTGGGGTTATAAATTGTCCCCCACCTAACTACCCCAATTCTGGTAATAACACCATACATTATAACGGTAAAACTTCGATTATATGCCCTTGTCGTTGTAGTAATTTAAGTACATAGTCGTTTTTTATGTAATTATTACATCTTTGTTCGGTTTTGAATTCCAAAGCTAAGGCGATATCATCCGTAATATTTCCACCCTCGCAAAGATATTTGTTTCTATCTATTACAATTATGCAAGGTCTAGCACTGTTCTGATCAACAAAAAAGTTTTCAATAGGCAAAAATTCTTCTGGGATTGGGTAAACCGTTAAAAGTCGTTTTAAAACAGTATCAAAAATAAATATTTTATCTTCATACACACGAACAGTATAAGAATACCCATCGATTGATTTGGTTTTTAAATATTCGTATAGTTCTCCCGTAAATTTTCTAATTTTATGTCCGTATTTAAAAGCATTTTGCGAAACTTCTAAATAATCTTTTTCGGCAACATCGGTTCTTTCCTTAAATCTTTGCTTTGCATGTTTTGTTACTGGTCTTGAATAAATTGTAAAAGCAGAGTTACGCTTCGAATAATTCATTTTCCTGTTCCTCCTGTTCTTGAAAGTTCAATTCATCGGTAATTATTTCGTTTAAACTCGCTAGTTCGTAATCTGTTCGAATGTAAAAGGGTTTGAATGGCACGATGAAACTATCGATTAAATTCATTCCGTCATAAACACGAACAGAAACGAAGCGGAAATGTGTGCTCCATAACAAAGTATTTGTCGCATCTGTAGTTTCGATTTTGTTTTCAATGATTTTAAAAAAGTATTGAAAATTGTTATCGATTTTTACACACGAATTGATTATCGATTGTTGTTTGGGTGTGAGTTCTTCGTAAGTTAGATAGTTTTTCATGTTCATATCCATATTATAAATATTTATTTTAAATAAAATCAAGTATTTTATTTAATTTGTTGAAAAAGTTAATTTGGATTATTTAAATCCTATATTTTATATTTTTATATGTATGTATGTATATATGTATGCGAAGAATAGGAAAAAATTAATTGAAATTAAGATTTTTGTGGTGTTATATTTCATATAAAAAAATTTTTTTGTAAAATGTATTTTATTATTTGTTGATTGCGTTTATAATTAAAGCAAGGTATTGGTGACTTACACCAAGTTTGCATATGATAATTTATATGCGCTAACTCTAAATCCAGTGAGGTAAAGAAATGGAAAAAACCGAAATTTTAGAAGGGAAAAAGATTGACGACAATCTCGAAGATACTTCTGCTTCCGAAGAAGTCGAAAAAGAAAAAACCGAAACTGAAATTCCGAATTTAGCAACAGCTCCAAAGCCAACAGAAGAAGAAGTAGATAATGCTAATTTAGCTGTTGAACCTACGAATGAAGTTGTTTCTGAAAATGAAGAAATGAAAGTTGAAGGTCAAGAAAGCGAATCGGCTCCTATCGAAAATGTCGAAAAGGTAGAAGAAAACGGTGTTACTGAAATGCCTGCTACGAAATCTTTTACTCAAAGCCAAGTAAACGAAATGGTTGGAAGTACTAGAACCGAAACAAGGGAAAAGACCTTCCGTTATATCTATGATCGTTATGGTGTAAAAGATGAAGCAGAATTAGATGAACTCGTTGGAAATGCCCAAGCACTTGATAGTTTTAAAGAGAAGTATGAAACAGAAAAAGCCGATTGGAAAAAAACTAATTCAGAAAGAGACGCAGAACTTCAAAGTGTGAAAGAACAAGTCGCTTTATTACAGAGTGGTATTGACAAAAACCGCTTCGATGATGCCAAATTTATTTTAAAAGGCAAAGGATTAGAAGTTTCCCTTGAAAATATTGAAAATGAATTATCATCTCACCCAGAATGGAAAACAAAAAAAGAAGTCGAAACCGATGGAAAATTTGTTAAAATGGGAGAGGCGAAAGATGTCGATACAAATTTAACCGAACCAGATAGTAAAATAACTGTGTTAGGTAATGAAAGTGCGCCAAACAAGTCTGAAAGTTCCGAAGAAGATTTTGTTATGAATCGCATGTTTAAAGTTTAAGGGAAGGTAGATTGTAATGGATAGTGAAGAAATTAAATCATTAATCGAACAGTTAAAAGCCCAAGGGTTAAGCGAAGAAGAAATTATGGATAGTTTCTATCAAACCTTTGAACAAGGAAAAATGGATAGAAAAGACCTTGAAACTCTTGCCGAAGCAATGGGTTACGAATTAACCGATGATTTCAAAAACGATTCAGCCCCAGATCCAATCGAAGAAAAAGATGTCGGAGGCATGTCTAAAGAAGAATTAGAAGATGCCAGAACCATCGAACCCGGAGAAAGCAAGGAAGAATTCAAAGAAGAATTAGAAGGTGCTTCCGAAGGATTAGATGAAGAAAAAGATGTCGAAGCCGAAGAAGAAGAAAAAGAAAAATCTGAATCTGAAGACGAAAAATTCGATGATGAAGAATGGGCGAAGGCGCAAAAAATGTTCAAAATTTAACCGAAAGAATGTTGTAAGTAAAATAAGTAACCTGCCAAATTTTTAAAGAAAGAGGATTTACTTATTTTATGGCAAATGCTATTGAATTAATTACCAAGTACAGCACTAAAGCTTGGGATAAAGTTTATAAAGCAGAATCTCGTTCTGCTATTCTCGATGGTGAGAAAGATTTATTAAAATTTGTAGGTGCAAAAACAGTTAAAATTGCTAAACCAAATGTTTCTGGTTTAAGTGATTACAAACGTCCAAACGCTCCACAAGAAGGTGTGTTCGGTGGTGATGGACACGATACTTCCATGAGTGCCAATGCTGGTTATGGTTATCAACAAGGCGATCTTTCTGTCGGATGGGAAACCTTCACAATCGCTTGTGACCGTGGTGTTCAACTCCGTATCGAATTATTCGATGATGAAGAAACCGATGGTATTGCAGTTGCTTATGCGACAACCGAAGTTAGCAGAACTCAAGTTATTCCAGAAGTCGATGCCTATGTGTTCTCAAAATTAGTTGAAAATGCTTTAACCGTTAGAACAGTTGATATTCAATTAGGTACCGCTTTAGGAATTACTGGTGCAAAACAACCAATTTATGAATTAAATGCCGGTTTCTTAGCATTAGCAGAACAAGAAGTTCCAGAAGAAGATCAAGTTATCTTTGCTTCTAACTCCTTCTACAATATGTTAAGAAATACTCCAGAATTGGTTAAAACTCTTCGTCAAGATGAATACACCAAAGATGTGAAATTCACAATCGGCGAATATGAAGGTAGACCAATTATTCCAGTTCCACAAAATCGTTTCAGAACTTTAATCAACTTATTACAAGGTGGTTATGGTTGGAGTGCTAATTCCAAAAACATTAACTTTATTATCTGTTCTAAAAAAGCAGTTTATCATGTTGTTAAATATGATAAAGTCAGAGTTTTCAACCCCGGTGTTGTCCAAGACTTCGATGGTTATAAAGTAAATGTTCGTATTTATCACGATGTTTTCGTTCCAGATAGAAAGAAAGCAGCTATCTATGCTTGTGTTTCCGAAACACCATATAATGTTGCAGTTTCTTCTGAAAGAACATTAACTTACACATTCGCTAATAACACAATCACAAGTGTTGATATCAAACCTGCCGGTGATTTAGTGAGAGCCTTATATGTGTCTCAATCCGACTTAGCAATCGGTACTGCGGTTTCAGCCGATGCTGCAAGTGCTACAGAAAAAGGATTTATCGGTGTTGGTGTAGCAATTAGTGGTTTAGATGCCGATCCATATCATCTCTACGGTGTAGATAACGGTATGATTGTTGCTAAAGCAGCCGAAACATTCACACTTACCGCTTAGTGGATAGCGTAATTAGTGATAATTAGAGGGTAGATATTGATTCTACTCTCTTTTTTATTGATAAAATATATTGTTAAAATTTCAGTAATTTATTAAAATAAAAATGAATATTAAATAGTGAGGAAATTTTTATATGGCAAAATGGAAAAAAAAGAAAATCGAAGAAACCGAAGGTAGTGGTTTCGGACAATATCAAGAAGGTATAGGTGGTGGTGCTTCTCCTAACGGAACAAGCGATCCGTCTGAACACGGACACGGTAGAAACAGCGATCACAGAAGAGATAACAACGATACAATGCAACCCAGAACCGATGATGGTAAATTCACATATAAATCTGTTAATGGTGAAGAAACAAAATATGAGTCTCGTGGCGAGACTGTTAATCCATTGTTAACAGGTGGTAAGAATGGTATAAAAATTTCTGATGTTGAAAGTCAGTTTTCTACCCAAAGTGGTACCTATTGGAATAAATATAAAGACAAATGGTATCAAAAAGGTAGTGAATATGTTTTAATGAGTCAAGGAAAAGGTCATAAAGCAGATTGGTCAGTTAGAGTTGCTGGTGAAACTATCTGGGATGTTGCCAAAAAGAAATATGACAAAGTTAAAGGCGAATTCACTGGCGAAAGCAAAGTATTTAAAGAAGGCAAAAAAGGTGCGAGAAGTTCCGAAGAAGAATCTGCCAGACAATTGGCACAATCTACTGGTAAAGAACAAGCAGTTATCGAACAATCTACAGGTGGTATTAAAGTGAAACCCGGAACAGTGCAAAACTTCCCACAAAATCCACCAAAAGCACAAAAACCAAGTCAAGGTGCAAGCATTCCACCCAGTGTTGGTGTGCCAAGTTCTTCGCAATTGTCTCATACAAAAGAACAATTAGATGCTGCCAGAGATGTTTTACAACAAAATGGTATTGATACAAGTGGTTATACCGATGAACAACTAGACCAAGTGGTTGATCAATATATAGATTTCGGCGATATCGACACAAACAACAACGATGAAATCGAAGAAGAAAGCAATGCCGCAAAAAAAGTTAAAGAATTAGGTTTTGCCGAATAATTTATGGATAATATAGAAGGAATTACTAAATACCAAACCAAAAAAACTGATAAAAAGGAAAAAGAAAAGCCTTTTTATGATAAAGTTTTAAAAATAATGGGTTTGTCGAGCGAAGAAGTCAAAAAAAATAATTGACAAAGTTTATAAACAAATATAAACTATTAACGAAAGGAGAAAAAATGGATTACACGAATTTTATTAGAACATACTATGTGTGTGCATTACATAATCTAAAAAAATTTAAACATTATTTTGGTAATTTCGTTAATTTAGTTGAAAATTGGAATATTCCTAGCAATTTTCTTCATGAAAGTGAAAATTCGAATGATTTTTTGCCAAATGAAGAATTGAATATTAATGCTCCAACTCAATATTTTTTGGAATATTTAACATATTTAGGAATGTTAATGCCTGATTTAGAAGAAATTTTGTTAAATGAAGATGGAATTAAGCATTTTTATAATCGAATAATGAGTAAAAATTTAGATGATGATACAATTATTGGACAAATAACCACATACATCGCTTTTTGTTGTGAAGTAAAAAAAGAAATGGGAGTATTAGCATAATATGACTAAATCTGGAAATCCGTATCACGATAAAGAAGGTAAATTTACAAGTCCAGAAGGTGTTGGTTCTGGAGGTGGAGTTGAGAAAAAGACTGAAAATGTCATTTCTTACAATTCCGATGAAATTAAACCGAAGCTAAAGATTAAAACAAGCATTGATGTGCAAGAACTAAAGAAAACTTTGGATGATTTCAACCAAACTTCAAATGTTCCAAGACTTTATAGTGCAAGAGACATAGAAGATAATTGTGCACAGTTGTTTTCAAAGAATGTAACCAACCATATTAATGAATTATATGGAAAATCTTCAGATGTAAGTAGTTATCAATTTCATCCAAAAGCAAATCCTCATATGACATTAGAAATTTTTCCAAATGTTTTAGGCAAGTATCGTTATAAAGACAACCATGCTGCTATTGTAGACATCGAAAAATTTAATGAATTACTTTATTCTGGACAATACGAAAAAATTTATCGAGGTATTTCTTCTAGAGGACAAAAAGCCATAGATATTGTTTCTAGTTATGGAAAAATTGATTTGAATAATTTTGATTATTATTGTCCTAATGCTGGAAATTGTTATGGTAGCAATGTTTATAACACGGTGGATAGAAATTATGCAATGTCATATGCCGGTTATGGCAACGGAACATTAATTAATGGTTTATTAGATAATAGAAATTCTTGGCACATGAGATATGATGATGTTATAAGAATTAAAAATTCTATAGATAGTAACAAGGTTTTTACTAATGTACAAGCACAATTAGAAAAAAACGGTTTGGATACGGCGAGAGCACAAAGAATTGCGAAAAGTTTTTCCAACGCTATAAAAAACGATGCTGGTTTGGTTGCTATTTGTATGGGTTTGGATTATTACATTTCTGCAAATCACCAAAGAAATTTGTTTAATTTAAAAAAATGGATTATTAGGGATATAAAATATGGAAATTAATTATGATATTATCGCAAAAATATTATTAGGTTTTATTGGGTATGGTGTTTTTTCTGATGATTGCGAAAAAGAAATTATTGATTTTTCCAAAACAAGAGACATGAATGTTTTTTCATTAAAAAGCAGACAAGAAATAAATGGAGTATTTGTTTTAACAATTAGACCAGCATATCAAACACAGACTGGAAAATATATTCCCAATATTTTTATAAAGGAAGAAGACTATAATGACTAAATCTGGAAATCCTTATCATGACAAAGAAGGTAAATTTACTTCCAAAGAAAATCAATCAAATGGAAGTGAAAAAATTTTAAATATTATGGGATTAGATAGTAATTCCGTAAAAACTTTTCATTTTGTCGAAGGAGATATTCAAAGATCTGTGCCTCAAATAAATTCGGATGGTAGCAAAAGAATTTTTGTTAATGATTTGCCCTTAGAACAAAGAATGGCATATATTGAAAAATTAAGAGAAAAAGATATTGCTAAACCATTAGAAAATGGTGGTGAAAAAGATACAATAAAAATTAATTCTCCAGAACGACAAGCAATGAGAGAGCAATTAATCGAAAACGAAATTAAAAAGCAATTAAATGATGGTGAAAAAAAATACGATAGAAAAGCCACGATTATTTTTGGTTTGCCTGCTTCTGGAAAATCGACTTTAGCACAATATTTGAAAAAGCAAGATGGGGCTTTTGAAATTGATAGTGATTTTTTTACTGAGCAAATCCCAGAATTCAAGGAAGATCCAACCACGATTAGTATGGTTCACCACGAAGCTGGATATATGTCTAAAAAAATGATGAACGAAATTGCCGAAAAAGGTGGAAACATGATTATTGGCAAAGTTGGTGGCGGTGCAGATATTGGATATTTAAAATCGTTTCTAGATGATTTAGCCGAAAATGATTATGAAATAGAATTAGTATTAAATGACATTCCATTAGAAGAAGGTATTAGAAGAAATTTACAAAGACATGCAGAAGGAAATCCGAGATTGGTTCCTTCTATTGTTTCCATTGTAGCGGATAGAACTGTTTTTGATAACATTGGAAAATTAATGAATCATCCAGCGGTTATTGGTGGTTCAATTTATTCAAACGATGTTCCGAAAGGTTCTGCCCCCAAATTTATCAGAAAATTAGAAAAGGAGGAAGAATAGTATGATTGAATTATATAAAATGTGGTCAGAATATTCCGAAGAAGAAAGAAAACAACTTCCACCATTAGATCCAGAAAGCATAAAAAACGGCGATTTGAACTATTGTTGGAATGGCAAGTTTTGGGAATATGTTCCATTTAATTAATCAAAATATAAAGAAAGGAGAGTTGCGAAATATGGCTGGAAACCCATATCACGATAAAGAAGGCAAGTTTACAAGTAAGGATAAGCAAGGAACTGCTGAAAAGAAAATAAAAGCATCGGACGAAATTACGGTGAAATTAAAACCCGGTGTTGATTTAAGCAACTTTCCTTTGCCAAAAACCCTAAACAATCAACAAACTTCAACCACTTCAAGCGAAGTTGCTTATGACGGAAAAGTAGATTTGACAAACCCACCAGTTGCACCAACTTCTTTAGAAGATGCTATGAATCAAGGCAATAGAATTCTTGGTAGCAAATCAATTTTTTATAAAAATATGGATTTAGATTTGGCAAATACTTATAATCAAGCATTATTTTATGTTGTTAAAGATTTTCCAGAATTATTTCAAGACAAAACTCTTGTTGGGTATGGCGATTATTACGATTATGATTTCGGAGATGATGTTAGAAAGACCGAAATTGAAATGTGTAAGAAAGTATTAAACAGACCAGAATGGCAAGAGACATTAAACAGATATGGATATTCATTGGATGATGTTTTATCTGACTTTACTTACAATATGCATAATACCAGCAAAAGAGAAAGAATGCGTTCAATTAGTTTTAATTCTGGTGGAGAAAGTATTTGGTTATCTTACAAAGCAACCCCTACACCAGAACACTTTAATCTTACACGTAGAGGGTGGGTTCCCAAGGATAGTGCAATTCACTATGCAAGTTTGGTTCCTCATTCAATTATTAAATTTAACAAAAATTATCGTAACAATGATCAGATAAATAATGATTGGAGATATTCCGTAGCAACAAATTATCATTTTCCTTCAGATGGAAAGCCCATGGCCTTACAAATGGCAACGCATGAATTAGGGCATTTCGTTTTATATAGATTAGGACAATTCATGAGCGATGATGAATGGAAAAATTTCTGGAATTTAACCGATCATTCCAGACAATTATATAATTCTGGGCAAATCAGTGGATATGCCAAAACAAATAGACACGAACAAGTGGCAGAAGCATTTGGCGATTGGTATTGCAGAGGTAACAATGCTACCGTTCACAACAAAAAACTTTTCAATTTTTTAAAGGATATTTATAATAGAATTTATGGAAGAAATAAGTAGATTTATAGATGCACAACATAAATTTATTAAAATTGCCAAAAAAGAATTAAGGAAAGGCAAAAAACAAAGTCATTGGATTTGGTTTGTTTTTCCTCAACTCAAAGGGTTAGGAACTAGTATTATTTCTTTTTATTATGGGTTAGAAGGTTCTGCAGAAACAAAACAATATTTTGATAATGATTATTTAAGAAAAAATTTAATCGATTGTTTTAAGATTATTTTGAGATATAAAAATTATGAAAAAGTTTTGCTTTGCTTTGGAAGCTTGGATGCAAAGAAAATAAAATCGTGTGCTACATTATTTTATATTGTAACAAAAGAAGAAATTTTTAAAAAAGCATTAGATAAATTTTTTGATGGTTCTCTGGATGAACAAACTATGGTATTATTAGGGATGAGGTAACTCAATGTTAGAAAATTTAATTACTTTAGCAACTTTAGTCTCGAATGCCTCTAAGTTAAAAAGACTTGGAAAAAATTTTTTAAATGTCGGAAAAAGTGTTGGAAATACAATGCAAGGACAAAAAAAGCAAAATTTTAAAGTTGCAAAAAGTCAAAACAAACAACCACAAACGGCTTCTGAATGGCACGAATTACATGACAGACCGAAAAAAACAATTTTGGGAAGAACTAATGCTAAATTATCAAAGTCCAATGTGTTAAATAATTTTCCTGTTGCAAATCCATTGGGAAAAGTCGATGTTAATAAAAGCATAAAACAATTTAGTCGTTCTAAGAACCAAAAACCAAAAAATGTTTATAATTATGAGAACAAAATAAAAAATATCATGGGGGTAAATTAATATGGCAAAATTTATTGAATTTTCAAAAATAAAACAATTAAGAGAAGCCGCTAAAAATGGCGATATGGCTGCCAGAAAAATTTTAGATATGCAAATGAATGGAGAAGATTTTGGCACATCTTTAGAAGATTATTTCAACAAACCAAAAGTAGAAGTTGGTACTACAACAACCACTAGTTCTCTTCCAAAAGAAAAAAGCAACTTAGAAAAGTTTTTAGAATTCAACAATATAACCAAGGATAGTCCTGATTACGAAAGTTTTGTCGAAGATTTCTACAAAGAATTTCCAAATGAAAAACCCCAAGAAAATACATGTTCTAATACTGGAATGCTTGTAACTGAAGAAGATTGCTTCATTACACCATTAATCCGAGAAGAAATCAAAGCAATTAATGATTACAATGAAGCAATTATGAAAGTTATGGAAATGGATGAATTAGGTGATGCCGCTAAAAGAGGTTTAATTGCCAAATTAGAAGAAATAAAGAGAGATGAAATGGAACATTTAGAAGAATTAAAGCGCATGAAAATTGGATTAGATAAAAAAGAAGAAAAGGTGGAAACCAAGGGAGAGATTTTATGATAAGCAATAATTCAAAAGGCAACCCAAATCACGATGAAAACGGTAGGTTTACTAGCAAAGGCAATGGTAATCATGTGGCAAAGCAACAAATTCCAAGTCATAAAATGGGCATCGATAACAACGAAGCAAAACCAAACAAAGTATTGAAACTAATGGGTTTAACTGAAGGTGATTTAGAAGAAAGTGATCAATCTCCAGTGAATAAAATTAATACCACAGAGAGTATCGAAAAAGACGAAGGAAAAGTTAAAAATTCTGAAGATAAGAAGTATAACTATATTCAAATAAATAAAGATGGCTCAGATGGTATTGTTACATTAAATGGTATAACACCGAATTACGGTGCAGGTGAAGGCGGCGAAGATTTTGAAGTCGATGTAGAATTAAGTGATTTAATGGAACTTATGTATGATTACATGACACCAGAAGAACAAGAACATTACGAAAATGAACCTATGACACCCGCTTTCGTGAATGAAATGATAGAAAAATATTTTGAAGTAGCAGATGATAAATATGATGGTGGTGGTTGGTTGTTTCAACAATTTGTGAACCAACATGAATTTGATGATTAGAATATAATAAAACAAACATTAAAATTAAAAGGGAACTATTGCAAAGTTCCTTTTTTTATTTCATAATATAAATGGGTAAGGTATATTTTACTTTACTGCGTTCTTTTCGGGAGACAAAGTGTAATAATTTATGCTTTGTCTTTTAATTTATATAAATATATAATAGAATAAAATAGTGAGGTACATAAATGAAAGTGGTATTAAGCGTAAGGAACACTTCTAAAGTAACAAAGCCGATCAAGGATAGCGTGATTATTTATGATGGCGAAGAATGGTATGTCACAACCAAAGAACAGTTATTCAAAGATTTTCACGATTTGTATTCCAAGTGCAATGAAAAATTGGAAACTTTAGAAAAACAAAATTTAGATTTTAAAAAAGAAATTAGTTCTCAAATCAAAGAAATGGCCGACTTGGTTGAAAAACTGTTAAAATTAAAAGGAGATAATTTATGAAAAAAAGACTTGGTTTGATTATAAGTGGATTAGGGTTATTATCGTTAATTGGTATTAGTTTTGGCTTGAGCATTAAAGCACAAGAAAAAATAGTTAATGAACCAATTATGGTTTTAGCAGAGGAAGAAACTTCAACAGAAGAATTACCTTGTAAGGTGTTAATCAATACTACAAAACATGGTTCTATTGAGGTTGATATTACGGAAGGCAATGTTGGTGATATTTGCACAATCACCGCTAAACACGATTTCCTTTATAAAGTCGAAAGTGTTTCGGTTAATACTGTTGCTTTAATTGAAAGCGAAGAAACTGCTAATAAATTTAGTTTCGCTTTAGTCGAAGGCGATAATGTTATTTCTGCTTCTTTCGTAGTTGATGAAGAACTATGTGGCAAATTAACTCAAATAGTGAAAGAAGCTGGCGAAAAAGATTGGACTAATTTATTTACAGTAGAAAATGTTATCATTTTAGTAAAATGGATTTTGGATGGTGGTATTTTAATCGCTGTGATTCGATATTTTGTGAAAGATAAGAGACTAGAAAAGAAATTAGAAACAAAAGTTGAAGAAACAGTAAAAAACATTATTCCAGAAACAACTAAAACTACCACAGTTGCTACGGTTGAAAAAGTAATTACACCAATGTTCACTGAAATGAAAGCTGATTATGTAGAAATTATGAAAGCATTAAATGTTTATGCTAAATGTATGGCCTTATCACAAGATAGTTCTGCAGATAGCAAGCGTGCTATTTTAGATGAATTATCTGGTTTAAAAATTGGTGATTTAGAAACCATTGGCGAAGTGAAAAAATCAATCGATGAAATGATTGAAAGACACACAAAAGCTTACGAAGAAACTTTAGCTGCCATTAAAGAAATTGTTTCCAAAAACGAAGGAACAGTTCCAGAAGAAGTTGTTGAAGATAGTGAAGATAGAGTAATTTCTGGTCCACAAGCCACGGAGTGATAAAATGAAATTTGAAACGAAAAGAAAAATAAAAAGATTTTTTAGACAAAAATGGAAATGGTTGCTCGGTAGTGCAATATTTCTAACCATTGGATTAGTGATTATGTTAATTGGCATGCACATATCTGGTTGGTCCATAATAGCATGGTTAAAAAGTGGATATGCAATCACATCTATTATATTTATAGTTGGCGGCTTGTTCTTATTATCACTTGCATTTTTGCTAAAAAAACAATTTGACGCATTAAAGTGAGAAAAATCTTATGTTAAAAAAAATTAAAGACATTACTTTTAAAAAATTTGTTAAAGCATTCGCAATAGCTTGGATGGTTGTGTTCATTGTTGTAATGACCATAACTAATGTTGGTATCGATGAACATTTTAACTGGTTAAAATGGTTAGGCTCCGCGATGATTTTATTCGGTATTGCCGTATTCGGTATATTCATCGGAGAATCAATGGGTATCGATGCTCAACGAGAAAAAATTATTAGAGATGATAAAGGAAATATTATCGGTGGTTTGTATCAAAAAAACTTATCTGAATATAATGCGTTTCGGCTATTAGTTGATTCTATTATTATCTATTTTCCATTATTCTACGATTGGCTGGTTCCACAAAGATTAGAAAGCAAGCAAATTAATTTCTTAATCATGAATGATGTAAATCCAAAAAAAGCAAAGAAAATTGTTCAATATTGTAGTTTTGATGACTTGTGGTCATTAAAACAAGGGGCAATTAAAAAAGAAGTAAATGGAAAAGAAATATACATAGACAAATTAAGTGAACACGAAATCGAACCAGTGGAAGAAGTATTGAGAGGAAGTGTTAAATTAGAATTGTCAGGTTGTTCTTATTATATTCAAGCGTTTGCCGAATCTAATCAAAGAGATATTTTAGAAGAAGGCGAAGGATATAAAAAGGCAAAAACATTTAACAAAAGATCCAGTCGTGCTATTAGATTAGTCAGTGGTTTAGTAATTTCATTAGCATTAGGTATTTTAACGGTTAATGATTTTATGAAAGCCGGGCAAGGTCAAGCATGGATGAATTTGGTTACGAGAATAGGAAATCTTGTCACTGCATTATTAAGTGGTTGGTTATCTGGAGTTACCGAAGTCAAAATTGAAGCTAATGCTATCGAAAACAAAACAGATGTACTGAAATTATTCAAATCTGCTTATGACAAACAATTGTTTGAATTATACGATGAAAACGAAATGGCAAAAAAACATTACGAAGAACAAGAAAAAGAAAAGGAACAAAAAATAAAAGAAGCAATAGAAAGTGTCGTGGAAGAAGACGATATTCCTAATAGTCGATTAATAGAAAGGATAAAATAACATGGAAACAAAAAAGGAAAAATCAAGTAAAACCTTTACAGAATGGTATCAAGAACATCCGAAAACAGTTTTTGCCATTCGCTTTATTTTATGGGTTATTTTTTCAGTGGTTCTTCCTTTTGTTTTTATTGCATGGAGATATGGAATTTTTACCTCTTCTTCAACTATTAAATTGTCTGGTTGGGGGATTATCGCTGTAGTTATTGTTATAGTATTTATCATTACTTTAATTAGATATTTATATAAAGGAATGAAATTTAGTATTTGGAAACAAATTATAACCGGTTTTATTTCAATTGTCCTTCCTTTGTTGATTGTTTTATTGATAGTAACAGAAATAGAAGGTCACATAGCATTAGTCAAACAAGCACTAATTTGTGTAATAGTATGTGAATTGATTGGTATTCCATTAGATCCTTTTCCTGCTTGGTTGGAACAAAGAAGAATTGAACAAGGAAAAGAACAAGCGGAAACTTTATCAGAAATATTTTGGAATAATTTTTTCAAGAAAAAAGATGGGAGCGATAAATGATTACGCAACAAGATAAATACTTATTAGCATCTATCATTGTAGAAAATATTTTACAAGATTTTTATGATAAGCATTTAACTGGAAATTTAATGGACAGTATTGTAGTAGAAGAAGTCGATGGTAAAGTAAGAGTGGTTATAAATGCACCGACTTATAACATGTTAGAATATTTTAGAACAAAAACAATCATTCATACTGGACATGGAAGTTATGCTTCTAAATTGGATAGAGAAGGAAGTAGTTTTTTTGCATATAAAGGAGAAACAAGAAAAGGTTCTTATAGAATTTTTCCGGGAAACCATAAAAATTATATAGAAACGGCAATACAAATATCTTTGCAACAATGGAAAAATTTGATGCAAAAGGATATGTCGTTAAAGAAATGGGGAGATGTCGATTATGGCAATGGAACAAATATTTAAGAAAGTTTTAGATTTGGTTACTAGTGAAATACAAGATATTGTTAACAAAGAACCAGAATTATATAGAGGTTATTCTATAGAAATTAGTTCTGAATTAGCATATGCAAAAAAAATAACTTTTACACCAAAAACTATTTATATAGCAATAAAATTTTTAGAAGCAAATGTGTATTTTGAACAAACCAATCTTCCAGTAATTATTGATATTTTAGCAGAACAAAATTCATTTGAAGTTGCTAGAACTTTAATAATGAGTTTTATTGCTACATATAATTTAACAAACGACAAAGAAGGGAATATTTTACAAAGATATGATACTCCCGTTGTTTTAAATAATTTTAACGAAATAGGAAACGGTTTTAGGACTTTGTTTAGTTGCAGAGGTGGTTTTTTAATCTCTTTAAACAACAATCCAATTGTTAATATCGATTATATTTGGGAAACCAAAGAATCGGATGATAAAATAATTTCTCACACTGAATCAATAAAACCCTTGGTTTCAAACTGGCATTTAGCGAATCAACTTGACAGTCAAGGTTTTTTCGAGACAAAAAATCTCACAAATTCTATTGCACAAGTTTTTTCTTTTGTAATCAATTTTGTTGTTTATCAGTTTTCTAATTCACATTTGTTCAATGTAATGTTAGGTATGTTGAATGGAGATGATGATGTCGATGGAGATATCAATTATAATTTTAATGATACTGTTTTTAATATGGTAATTACATTTAAAAATGGAAAAAGTATTAATAAAAACATGAAATTTGTCCGTATGAATGCATCCCAACCTATCGATGGATTGCCTACGGATGAATATTCTTTTACTTGTTGATTATGGCTGACGAGAGAAAAATTGTAATTGAAATAATTGGTTCTGATAGGTCTGGTGCTTCTAAAAGTGCAGATTCTTCTTCTGTGGGCGGAACAAGAAGAGTGTCCACTGTGTCGGATACAGATTATAATGTTGCTAACCAAACAGCAGATTTTATTTATGACAAAATGGTTGCTGTAAAGTTTTTTGCTAAAGACATTGCTAATTTAACTATTAGCACAGGGAAAACTGCTATAGATACTTATTTTGTACTTACAGAATCTTACAAAGCACAACAAACTTCCGCAAATGTTCAAAGTGTGGTTAATCATTTGAGTAGTGGAATGTCTTCGATATCATCTGGTGCGATGTTTGGGAGTGCATTTGGTCCGGTTGGTACCGCTATTGGTGCGGGGGTTGGTGCTGCTATTTGGGCTGGCTCGGAAATTGTCGGTGGTATCACAAAACAATTTGAACAAAAAATGGATTTAGCATCCAGATCATATAGTGTAGAATATAATAGAAATTTAGCTGGTTTAATTGTCGGCGATAGTAGAAATACGGAGAATTAAATATGGAATTAAAAATACAAATACATCAAAACATTTATTCTGCACATTTGGTTCAAGGAGTGCCTATAGGCGAAGAATTTAACGAAAACTTAGATAATGCCAGTATCATTATTTCTAAAGTAAAAAAGATGACATTGGAACCTCTTGATGATGTTATTTTATTTAGCGAAGACCGTACTTTCAAAAAACATATGCTTGTTGGAAACTATAGTGCTACGATGCTAAATCTCACGAGTGGTTTGTTTAAATATACCATTGATATAATAAGCGAAACGAAAGGTTTAGAGAAAATAGTTTTGCCAAATATTGTTTTTAAACAACCTTTGCTAGATTCTTCGAAAAAAACATTATATGAAGTAATTTTACAATACATACAAACTTACACCCCAAAAAGAAAATATAATATAGGTAATCATAAATGGGAATATAGAGATAAATATACATTAACAGATGATGCTTCATTTGTGGAAAAAACCAAAAGTATCTTTTGTCCAGAATTTTGTCTCACAAAGCCAACTTTAAGAGAACTATTAAATTATCTTTTCAGTGTGATTGATTATTTGCCAACAGTAAATGATAATGTTGTCTCTTACATAGATTTGTCTAAACCAACTGCTAGTTTTTCTTTTTCGGAACATGAAAATTATATTTCTTATAGTAAGACTGCCGAAAATTATAGTATGCAATTAATAAAGGACTATGATCAAGGAATTGGCGATAATTCAATTTCTCATTCTATCGAATATATAGGTTTTAGAAATTTTGAAGATCCAACTTTAAAATTAGATAATTTAAGACTTCAAACTCAATTTCCTATTTATTCTATAAATAAAGTATATATGTATCTTTATAAAAAATTGAATATTTATCGTCCTTCTAGTGGTGGAGCAGACGAAAGAACGGTTCCTGTTTTAATAGAATTTGATATTACCGATTTTATCAAAAGTTCAGAAGAAAGAAATCTTTTGGATCCAAACTATGTTCTATCATCTTTTCCCGCAGTGGACAGAAGTAACGATTCTGCAAAAAGAAAAAGCATTGAAGAATTAACAAAATATCAAATCATGACATTGCCTTTTAATCGAGGAAATAGAAATATTGATGGTTGGGGTTTTAAATGGGGATATTTTGATCCAGAAGTGCCAACCGGTACTTTAGGTTGGACAAAAAAAGGCGTTACTTTTTTAGAAAATTTGATTAATTTTATGGGGTATTTATATCCTTACGGAACTAGCGAAAATTCCAATTCAATGCAATCGCATTTGCCTAGTGGATGGTTTATGGATGAAAATGAAAGCATAGTTAAAAATTTATATGACTATGTTGAAACACAAATGTATAGTCCTAGTTTAGATGATAGACAACTAAATGTTCCAGCAACTGTTGTTGATTTGCCCAGAAAATTAAAATCCGTTTTTTTCAAATTTGATTATCAACCAATTTCTTCTGCAAGAGTTAAAATTCACAAGAAAAATGAATTCGTTGAAGAATTTGAAAATGTCGATAATCAATCTAATGGATTAGTTAGTTTAGAAACAGATGGAGAAAATTCTTTATATAAAGCAGCTAGATTAGCAAATGAACTGCTTGAAATAAACGGTAGATATACTGATTTAAATGATATGTTGCCATTAGGAGCAAAGAACTCGGATGGATATATTATTTTCAAACGTTCTTTTTCTATTTATGGGAACGAAATTAGAGCAAATTATGCTGCCACAAAAGATTATATTATTAAAAATTATTTTACTTCTGTTTGGTCTAAAAAAAGAAACACAACTCTTTTGTCAACTGAAAGCAGTTCTATAAGAAACGAAAATGAAACAATATATGTTTTTTTATCACATGATAAGGCATTTTATGACGATATTTCTTTAAATTTTAACAACATTGATACATACGATGCTTTATTCAGTTCTTTTACAGAAAAAGAAAATATATTTATTAATGTGGGTATAATATCCTATAACAATGAAAAATATGTACAAGAAATCAATTCTTTTATTGTAAGTCGCTATATAATGTGTTTTGATTTTCAAATGCAAGGCAATGCTAGTGCGGGCACCTACATTTCCGATTTTTGGCCATTGAGCGATATGATAAAAAATCAAAAAGTCGAAGCAATGGGGTGTTTGCAGTCTAATTATGTGGTGGCTAATTATGAAACTGGATTCACAGATGTGATAACTTTTTCTATAGGGCATATTTCAACAACAACTAATGCATTACAACCTAGTTATGTAACTGATAGCAGTGAAAGTGCCGCTTTAAATTATGTGAACACGGTTTTCAATGATTTAATATTGAAAATGCCTAAATTTAATAATGAATATCAAAGGATTGATTTTGAAATTTCTACAAATAATAATAGATGGAAAAATAATGGTGAAATCATTAATTTTAATTATCAAATAGATTTCTCTAATGTAGACGAAAATATTTATATCGGAAAAGAATTTTTGCCTTTAAACGAAATGATAAGAAGCAAAGAAAAGATATTTGAAACATATTATGAAACAACCGGTCCTTTTAGTATTAATTCTATGTTTTCTGTGATAGATATAACATCTGCAACTATATGGAGTCAAACTTCTAGACCAGTTTTAATTTTAAATATTCCTGATAACATGGTAGAGTCGTTGTCGAATTGGTTTTTAAATGGTGGTTCTGCTCTGCCAATTAATAGCACTTATACATTTAGAGGAACAAATCAAGGCAATGTTAATCCTGTTTTAGACAACAATTTTTCCATAGAAATAAAATTATTGGAAATGACTGATTTCAATAGCACACAAATAAGTTTAAGTTATGAAGCCAAAAGAACAACAAGAGATGGAACTTCTTCAACTAAATCAGGAACATATATTTTTAAAAGATTTGGAACTGGTTCATCTACAGATAATGCAATATTTCAAGAAATAAACGATTATGATAACAGTGCTTCATATGGATGGGCAGCTCTATACGAAGATGATTTGGATTTTTATGGGACAGATATGCAAAATGGAAATCCTAAATTTTTATGGTATGGTGGTGCTACTTTTAGTTATGATAGCGATAGGAATTTTAAAAATTATTTGACTTCTGATATTCTTGTCGCCGGAATTGCTGACTACAATAAACCACATTATAAAAATTGTTATGTTTTTAACAACGATAGTGCATTTGTTTTTGATACTTTTAATAGTACAAGAACTTTTTCTCGAAGCGAACTAGAAAAATTGGGATTTTATGAATCTAATTTAAAGATGAACGAAGCATTTGGGTTGCAAACAGACAATCAAAATCGTCATGTTTTGAGAGTGCGCTCAGAAAATGCGACAACAAAATCAGTATCTTGTTTTTATAAAAATAATAACAATACTTATACATTAATTTTTGCTTCGAATCATACAAAAAATATAATCAGTGGTCAAATCTATAGAGAGAAAAATATTACAAATTTATTTAACGGAACCATTATAATACCGTTGGTACAAGCAGATTCTTATAATACTCAGAATTTAAACATTTTAAAACCAGACAATCTAGTTTGGGATATTTATGGTCCTAGTAGTTTAATAAGCGAGTATGCAGGACGAATATTGTTCGAAGCGGGCAAAGAATATTGTTTCGCTTTTAAATCTGATGGCAATTTATTTTTTGATGATAATTTAATTAAAAACAGACTGGTAATAATCACACCGATTGACAATACTTCTGCAGCAGAAGAAGCTATTTATGATGGAGAAGATTACACAAAAGCTTTTTGGTTATGTAACAAAACTGGTTATTATACAGTTAATGTGTTTTTTACCCCTCAAAGCATAACTTCTCAAATCAATCTTTCTGTCAGTTTCATGTTTTTTGAAACAGATGATACAGAAACAGAACAAGAAATAGATGTATTGTGGAATAACGGAACCATCATTAGAAACATTCCTATCAATGTTTTTTACACCGATTTATATATTTCTGTTTTAACTAATTTGAACAATAGAGTATATGATGACAATAATATGTTGTTAGGAATAAACAAAAATTGGTATGATATGACTCAAGGCGAAAATATTGATAATTCATTTATTGATTTAGCCGATAATAATGAAGGAGATTAATTATGGGATTTGATTTGTTTCAATCGAGAAGAAATTGCAACGAATTTTGCAAATGGTGGAGCAGAGATGAAAGAGATATTCATTTAAGCAATGAGTTAATTGCACGAAGAATTCCTAGTGGAACTTTTATGGCCAAAGAAATTACTCCAGAAGATACACAAGATGTGCAAATAGCTAATACTTTTTCATTCGATAAAACTCTTACTACGATTTATTCTCCAGATGACTTAGGAAATATTAAAAGCAAGGACATTGTTTTGTATCAAGATGATTTTTGGATAGTAGTCAATGTGCAAAAAAGAAAAGCAAAAATGCAACAAACAGAATTTGCAAGAGACAAAAATTGTTCTCATTATTGGTATTTACAATTGAGAAAGTAATTATTTTAATATAAAATAAAAAGCGAGGTAAAAGGTATGTGGGCATATTTTGATGAAAAAGGACAATTAATAACAAGTTTAGAACACGGTAGTGTTGCTAGAGCCGGAACGACAAGTTTCCAAATTTTTGCATTTTTTAAGGATGTCGATATTTTAACAACTTATTCAACGGCAACAATCAAATTAAGAAAACCCGATCTTTATGGAAATGGTTATCCTTTGTTATTGATGAGTCGTGATAGAAAGGTTTTCCATCGTTTGCCCAGCGAAGCTAATACCGATGTTAGTCCTTTTATTCCCGGTCAAGCATATACTGGATATATTTTTGATTTTGCAGATTTTAATACAACCGAAGAAACCGAAGTGCTTTTAGATACTCCGGGGTTATGGGAAGCAACAATTACTTTGGTTGGCGCTAATAGAGAATTGAATGTTCAAGGAGTAATTACATTTAATGTCGCAGAAGGAACATCTAGCGAAGATTCAACAGAGATGAGTATAGATGAAGTTTTAAATCAAATCTATACTTCTATGGGGACAAAACTGGACATTGCGAGTGATTTTTATTTAAGGGTATTAAGTCAAGAACAAATCGATAATATAGATTTCACATCTAGCATGTTTAATATTGGTGATATCATTTTTAATAAAACCGATAAAAAATTTTATCAATTAGACGGAACTCTTCCTTATAATGTCGGATTAATAGAAATTCAATTAGATTTGGGTGATGTGTTAAATGCTTTATCTAACTTATCTTTAAGCGATTCTGGTTATATAAAAGTTGAAAATGGAGAAATTATTTTAAAGGATTTTTCTGACGATTTTGTTCCTTATACTGGTGCCACAAAGAATGTGGTGTTAGGAAAAGATTTAAATTTCTCCGTTGGGGATTTTGACGATACAAAACATCAAGGGGCTATATTAGGAAATGTGGGACTAGGTGTTTTTTCGGATTTAAACAATTCAACAATATATCGTCAAAATGAAATAAGACAAAATGTAAATGGAACGATTT
>AUXO010480303.1_pt1 | contig 21502 bp, 56 predicted proteins | sample 768731 | NCBI WGS metagenome assembly AUXO01 (sample SAMN02715735, study PRJNA202380) | gut metagenome | biome: sheep rumen | host: Ovis aries | place: New Zealand: Palmerston North
TTGGTATGCGTAGAGATTTCTGTTGGTGGTTTAATAATGGATATCTCAGACAATTTATGTGGTGGTATATTTATAAAAATGATTAAATAGGTTATGATAATAGATCTTCCGACAGTAACACTTCCATCAGAAGCATTGACAGAACATTTACATATTTCTGATATATCTTTTTTCGAAGATGATGATGAACGTTGTATAATATTTTTAGATGGTTGGAAGAACTTGGAAATAATACAAAGAGCTTGTATGCTTTAAATAGAATAGATAGTTATAAAATGAAATTGTTTGAATGTATTAAAAATTTTTTATTTAAGAAGAAATCCGATAAGAACCCAGAGTTAAGGGCAAAATGTGTTGAAGCATATGGTGAAGAATTTGGAGAAATGTATGATGCCATCAACAGAGGTGAGACAATAGGTGGATTTCTTGAGACAGCGATGTTTATTGAGATGATTGAGGCGGTAAGGAAGGGAAAACCATTGAAACCAAAAGAGAATAATGAATAAGGGAGAATCTCTCTATATAAAAATGCCTTATAGGAGCTTTTTTAACGACTTAGTTGAAAAGTGCTAGCAGTTACTCGTTATTTCTAGTGGGAAATTTAAAGCTCACTAGAATTTTAGTATAATTATATTGTATTATAAATTAGAATATTATGAGTAAGACATACAATAGTAAATACGATTATCTTAAAAATTATAATAAAGACGATGATTATAAAGATCCCTCTAAGATTTATACATCTGGGGATATTAATGCACATATAAAGACTAGCCGGCATCCAAATAAGAAAAAGAAAGCAGGATCTTTAAGAAGAGAGTTTCATATAGTTGGGTTGGATAATATTGCATATTGGAGATTCAGGTTTGGTGAGGCTGACTATAAGTCTAGTAGGATGCATTTGTCTAAAAGGGAACAGAAATGTAAGCGCCGTAATAGGCTTAAGCATGAAAGTGAAGAAGAGATTGAAAGAAGTCTAAATAATTAAAAATTTAAGATATGTATACAGTTTTATATTGGATTGGAATTGTTCTTTGTTTGACAATCGCTGGTAATTATTTAGGCAGGTTATTGTTTTGGATATCTTCTGTATTGTGGGAATGGGGTAAACAGTTATTTTATTATGGTAGGTATTGGTTCAAGAAGGGTACCACAATTAGGGATATCTATTGTTCTATAAAATATAAATATGGGGCAGTTCCTATTAGGGGATTTGAAGAATATACTGAAGTAAGTGATGATTATGGTATTATATACATGTTACGGTGGATACCCGGGATTAATATTTTTTATTCCGGTAGTGTGTCAATAGCGAAATTGATAGGGTTTTCATTTGCTGTTGTTATATGTGTATGCAGGATATGTGCGCAAATAATAATAGTTTATATTGTATGTAAATTGTGGGATTATATTTTTAAATATATCTGGGAAGTTTTTTGGAAAGGATGTAAGATTATTTGGCAAGGAATTGGGTTTATTAAGTTAGATAAGTTTGTTTTGAGAATAAAAGATTTGTTTGTGAGATGGCGTGAGTTCATCATGGAATTGCAGATTGCATAAAATATGATTTGTGAGAGCTTCTCTCGAAAAGAGAATAGGGATTTACGAGGGACATTACTGAGACTAAATATTATTTAATATGATAGAGTTTTTATCTAATTATTGGTATTATATTGTAATTTATTTAAGCGGATGCTTGGTGAATTATTTGTTATGCAAGGAGCATTTTGATTCTTTTAAAGATTCAGATAGTCTGATTGCTGTGATGATCTTATTACCATTTTATATGATGGATATGATGATCAGTGTGTTCTTCATTGCATTTTCTTGGGTAGGTACAGTAATATGGTGTATTACGAAATTAATAGACAAATACAGTGAGATATGATGTATACGAATATTAAGCAAAGTAATAAACTTTTAAAGTTAGGATTAAAGCGGGAGAGTGCGAGCGGATATTATGAGCCAGCGCCAGGGTATATGACTCAACCTACAGAATTAAAAGTAGGTGAGATTAAGTATGCTCATCCGAGAAGTGTGCCGGCATGGTCATTTGAAGATTTGATGAATATGATACCACAGGTCGGGGCTGCAACTCCTAAGTTGGTAAAGTCTTTTTATGTTTCAGAGCCGAGAGTCAGGTATCATATTGATTTTTTCCCACATTATAATACAGGAGAATATCCTGATATGATTGATGCTGCATTCGAAATGGTGTGTTGGTTATTTGATAATGGTTATATGACAGAGAAATAATTATGGAAGAATTAATGTATAGTTTTTGGAGTGAGTATCTGTTGTTCCCGTTTTTATATGCATTTGCAATGTGTGTGATTGCAAGGACAGCAGGTATTGAAATAGATTTTTTCAAGAAGAGAACAAAAACAGAAATATTCAAAAATTGTTTTGTTTGGTTTATGATTATTTTCTGTAATTTGTTTTTTATTTGGTTATTGTTATTTCAGCACGAAGTATGGCTGATGCATCAGTGGGGGTTAGAATATAAAATTTAAGTAATATGATACAAAAGAGATATCAGCATTATACGAAAGATGGTATAATGTGGACAGAGTGGTTTAATGTTGCAGGTAATGATGAAGACCTGAAGACAATACAGAAAGAGAATAAGTGGCAAATGAATTCAAAACTTAAGAATGAGTTTAGGATTGCCCCAGTAGAAGAGAAAAAAGAAACTAAAAAGAAGAAATAATATGTTTTCAAGTAATCAAAAATTTGAAATAAGTGGAGATTATTCTCAACTGAAGTTGGCATTAGATTTTGCTTTGAAGTTTGAAGATAGTAATCTCAGTCATATGTGTTATCAGATAACAAAGGACGGGAAGTATTGTATAGGATGGGCTCCTGAAGGTAGGCCTGAACATGGGTGGAAAAATTATGATTTTGATTTTGATACAGAGATTGTATCAAAGATTATAAAGCAAACATTAGATAAGTTTGAAGCAGAGAAGAGTGGATATGAATGGGCTGATGGGAGTACAGACAAAGGATTTATAATGAGAGCAATTCCTGATTATTTCTCCGATGATTGGGAGGGAATTAAACATCCATTCTATGGAATAATTTATTTTGAACCTTATACAAATTTTTATGCCAAGTAATATGGAAGAATCAAAGGAAGAAAAGAAAACTATTATATGCCCATATGAACCTCTTTTATATGTGGAAGAAGGGTGCACAGAACAATGCAGTAAATGCTTGATTGCAAATTACGGTGGGCTTTACAGCAGACCTTGCGGTTATATTGATTAAATCATATTAAGAATAGTTTCGTAATGAAACTATTTTTAGTATAATTAATATGTAATAATTCAAACCATATATATGTTTAAATCAAAATTTATTATTGAATGTAGTCATTCCGAATATTGGGAAGATGGTAAGCCAAGATATTTAAAAAAGATCGGTCCGCATGAATACAATATCGAGTGGACAGATGACATATATAAAGCAAAGACTTATGAAACTAAGCAAAAAGCTGATAAAGAAGTGGTGAGAATGCTTAAGTATATTAAGACTTGCTATGATAATGGATGGACTTCATTCGGTTATAATTATGTAACGAGTCATACAGGAGGTGGTTATTGTCAGAATATTCTTGAGAGTGTTGATGCAAAGGTTTTAGAAATTACAATATCAATAGTAAAATGAGTAAAGGTAAAGCTCCACGAATAAAGAAGGGTACACTTTGCACTTTAACTGCTAATAGGAAAGTAGTATTTAGACTTATTGGTAAGAATTATAATCTTGGTTATCCTTATGCAGACATTGTAATGGTAAATGGCAGGTTTACATGTATGGGTGGGGCTCAAACTGTAGCATATACAAATGAATGGGAAGAAGCTGATGAAGAACAAAAGAGAATTTGGACAGAAGAATTAAAGAAAATATATCCTTAAAAATATGGTTAAGTCACTTTATTATATTCAGTGTACAGCAAAGACTGATTTTACATTTGATACTGGGTATCAAGAACATGAACATACAGATTTCCATGTAGGAGATGTTGTTTATTATAATAAAAAAACTATGGCAAGAGAGATGCATTTGAAAATTCGTTGGCCCGGTGTAGAGAATCCATATAAGTCTATTAGTTCTGGGTTTAATTATTTGCCATTTACTAGGAAAAAACAATGGGCCAAAAGATGGGAGAAGAAGTATTATGCTCAGAAGACTGCTAACATTATCAATAATAAAGGTCAGTTTGATGCTGTAGTTAAAGAGATTAAAATGACTTATGAAGAGGAGGAAGTATGATTACAGATAGACAACACAGTGAAGCAATGGATGCTTGTGCTTGCAAATACTTTGATAAAGGGTTTAACGACGGAAAGAAAGTATTTAGCAAAAGAGCATATGAATGGTTCAAAGAGAATTATCGTAGATTTATTTGGATTGACGATGATTACAATATAAGATTTGATTTCTTATCTGAAAAGGATTTTAATAAAGAATTAGAAGAGTATGGAGTTTAAAATGTCAGAACAGTCTAGGAAAAACCTAGAACAATTTGCCAAAGAGATTGGTGCTCCTAAATATATGAATACCTCTGACAGAAAGGAATATGAGGAAGAAGAGGAGAGAAAAAGACAAGAAAAAATTCAAAAAAGAATTCAAAGAAAAATTCAAAAAGGTTTTTTCAAAACTTCTGATGAATTAATTTCATATGTTTTGGGTGGAGATTTGACACCTGGTAAGAAAATTTATAATGATAATTTCTTAGGAACTCCTGATTACATGTATAGAAGCTCTAGAAATGAAAATATCATTGTCCATTATAGTTTACAATATAATGAAGTAGATTGCCCCATAGGCATGGGAGAGACCTACATGACATTGGAAGAATTCATTGCTTGGGCAAAATTAATAGGAACAGATGAACACAAAGAAGATGGATTCTTACCATGTTGGCATAAAAGAAATGACTGCACAACCTAATTGCAGTAAAGAAAAAGATTCTATTGATGAGTTAACATGGGTGAATGACCCAGAGTGGTCACACAAATGTGCAAAAGAGATATTGAGTACGCTCGGTATCTCTTATAGTGCGTTAAAGATGTATGACATTGTTAAAGTATTATTAAAATATCAAAAATGAAGTTTCCTGGAATAACATTAGATGAAATTATGGATATTAGAGCGAAAAAGAATAGTTCATTTTTTCACACATTGATACAATATTCTTATTTAACTCATCAATATGATGATAACTCATATTTAAATACGATAAGATGGAATAAACAAAATCGTAAAGATATAATTTATACAGTTGTAAGTGATGATATAGTTAAAGATAAAGACATATTTATATCACATAATATAATAGAGTGTTATAGTTCATATTCTGATAGAATTAATATGATTGATTATCTTTCTCAAATATTTTTATAGTCAATTAAAAACAAATGATAAAGTATTACATAGATGAAAAGACCTATTGTAGAAAAACAAATGAAAATATTTGAATTTAAGAAAGTGTTTGAAATATTTTATATGCAAAGACAATCATTTGAGAATGAACATTTTCTTATAGGGCAATGGATGTATTGTGATTATTTAATGCTTGTAAAATGTTTAGATTTTGAAATTGAAGATGTTCTTTCAAGAAAAAATTTAGATGAATGCTTTAAAATTGTTCTTAATATACAAAATTATTTTAAATATTTAACAAGATAAAAGATGTCAAATAGAGCACCAGTTTTTCCAGATTTTTGGGAATATAACCCACCAATTTGGGGCACAGGTCTTTGGTCAGACTATGCTACGACAATTAGATGGCCTCAACGATTGGAAATTATAATCAATGAATATTGGGCATATCTTCAAAAAAGAGAAAATAGTTTTGTACATTGCCCATTTATGGTAGGATATGATACTCCTATGCATAAAAGAACTTTTATACAAAAGGAAAGTAAGAAAGCTTCACCATTATTAAATGAGAAAAAGTTTAATAATCCATATAAGATTAAGAAGATTTGGCCAAAGATCAATTTAGTAGACAATACATATAGAGATGTATTATAATAGAACATTTGGAATTATGTTTAAGACTGCGTATGAACATTATATTATAGATATGATTACTGCAGGATTACCTATGAATATAAAATTTCATAGAATGTTTGATGCATTGTCTACATATAGCCAAAACAAAGAAAATGATTTTATGTATCGTAACAAATATCTTAGAATGTTTGATGAAATATCTAAAACAAGTGTTAATGGTATAGAAATACATACTGATATGAAAAATGCAGACCCTTTAGAATTTATAATACAACAATATTATAAAAATTTCTCTCTATATTAACTTTTCTTATAGAGAGAATTTTAGTATAATTATTAAAATAGTACTCTGGTTACTCGTTATAAAATAAGTATAAATAAAAGCTCGCATGACAGAAAGTTGGCTTGATGATTTTGCCCCAGACTTTGATACATATGTTAAAAATTATATTGAAAGACAGAGAATAAATGGATTTTCTTTAGAGATAAAACACGCATTTAAAGTAATGCTTGCTGATTATGATGTACTAATGCAAAATAAAGAAAATACATTTGTACCTCATTGTTTAGTAGGACAATATTATGAACCTGTTAATTTTAGAATATAATGAAAATATTTAATAAAGAATATAGAATAGTTGAAAAGACTTTTGGAGATGGTCATAAAGAATATCACGCACAACAATTAGTCTTAAATTTATTTTTATTTAAGATATGGAAAGATTATATATATGATATTCTAGAGTATGGATATGGAACGTTAATAATGAAATATCGTTTCCATACTTATGATGAATGTTTAGAATATTTGACAAATAATATTAAAGAAAAAGAAGAAGCTAAGCAAAAAGCTAAGATTACAAATACTGATATAATTTATTAGTTATGAAATACCCACGAACATATCATTTACCATATTCGCCAGGTGCAACGAAGGATGATAAGAAACTTCAAGGAGATTGGTTTAAAAATTATATTGGGTCAGAGATTGTTATCACTGAGAAATTAGATGGTGAGAATATACATATGACTCAGAAAGATTGTTATGCTCGTTCAGATGGTGCACCTACTCGTTCACCATGGTCTCGTAATATATGGGACCCATCAGATGGTTTATATTGGAAAATTAGAATTTATATTTCTGATAATGAAACTTTATTTGGTGAGAATTTATATGGTGAACATTCAATTCATTATAATAATCTTGACCAATATTTTCATTTGTTTGCTGTAAATAATGGAGAAGATTGGTATGATTGGGATGCAGTTAAGTTATTTGCAGATGTTATAAATGTTCCTCATGTTCCTGAATTATGGAGAGGAATTGTATATAGTGAAGATGAATTAAAGAAACTTGTTGAGAAGTATACATCGATGCCTTCATTATATGGTGAACAACGTGAAGGAGTTGTTGTTCGTTTAGCGGGTTCATTTAAAATTGAAGATTTTTCTAAATATGTTTGTAAATGGGTTCGTCCCAATCATGTACAAACTGATGAACATTGGACAAGAAATTGGAAAAAAGCAGAATTAAAATAATATATTATGAATAATGTAACAGTAGATGGATATTTTGCAGAATGGTTAAAGGACTTTATTCCAAGAAAAGATAGTCCTAACGATTGTGAAATAACAGAAATTAAAATAAGTTATAGAGAAGTATATTATAAGTATATAACTAAAGATAATGAAGAAAAAGAAAATTCATTAACTATTGATGTATGGTAAATATGAATGATCCACTTTTAACAAGAGAAGAATTTAAGAAACAAGTATTTGCTAAAACAAATGGTAAATGTTGTGTTCCTGGTTGTAATTGTGATGCAGTTGATGCACATCATATAATGGATCGTAAGCTTTGGAAAGATGGAGGTTATTATATAACAAATGGTGCAGCACTCTGTGCAAAACACCATCTTGACGCAGAGCAGGGAAGAATCACTCCTAAGCTTTGCTTAGATTATATGGGTATAAGTGTTGCTGATATTAGAGTTCCTGATAAAGTAGCTGAACGATATATTGGTAAAATAACGAATTTTAGAGATTTTTATATAACTCTAATGCTTGATGCTTTAATTGATAAATGGGGAAAATAATAAATGATTTAGTTTTTGAAGAAATTACTTTAGATGATTTCATTTCTAAATATAGTAATATTTTTATTATATGTAATTTTCCACATGCAAATTTTGGTGAATTGATTAAATGTTATCATTCTTATATGCAATTAATAGAAAATAGCTATTTGGAATCTGGATTTTTAATAAGAGATAAAATATACCCAGAAGTTTATTATATTAAAAATAAATGTTAGGATTATACGGATTATCTTTTGAAGAATATGCTTTAAATTTTGGCTTGGCAACAATTGGTTCAACTTCATATAAAAATGGATTTAAGAAATTAGTTTCGTCCTATTATCTATATAAGCAAAATGAAGACAATATATTTTTAAACACACATTCTAATTTGGATTAATTATGATTAAAGTTATATTTTTAGATATAGATGGAGTATTGAACTCTGAAGATTTAGCAAAGCGCAGAGTGGCTGATCGTAAAAAAGAATACGATGCAGGTCTTTACACTTTTATTGACGAAAAAGCTGTAAAGATTATTACAGATATATGTGAGAAATATAATGTGTATTTAGTAATAAGTTCAAGTTGGAGAGGCAGGACAAGTGAAGAAACAAAAAGAGATTTCAGTAATCCTCGCTATGCTTTACTTCATCCGATTGTTCCGTATATTTGGGGTTCTACACCGAAGCTTGGATTTGATATTGATAGAGGATTTGAAATTGAAAAGTATTTAATGGATAATCCAGATATAAAAGAATATGTTATACTTGATGATGATAATGATATGCTTGAATGTCAAGAAGATCATTTCATACAAACAAATTTTTTACATGGTTTAACTGAAGAACATATTCCAGAAATAAAAAGAATATTAAAATTAAAATAATGGACTTAAGTGTTGGCACATATGAATATAGTTTAGAACAATATGTTGAATGGATGTTAAATGAGTTAAAGCCGAGAAAACCTCTTTTATCTCCGCAATTACCAAGTAAACATGTATTTCAAATATTTATGAAAGAATATTGCGTCAATGAACAGAGCTTAGAAAATAATATGATGAAACGAAGTAGAATTAATTCTTCTTTTAGTTTTATGAGATTATCAAAGGATCTTACAGAAGAGATACACACATATATGAAAGTTAATATATTAGCTGATTTCTCTGGTGATAATTGGATTATAAGATACTTAAAAAAGGAATGCATTTTTGACAAACAACCAGTTATAGATAAATGTGAAAAAAGCGGAAAAATGTTAGTTTTATTATTAATGATTAATGATTATTATGTATCAAGAAAAACAAATATGTGTGTATTTGAAACAGATTCAAGATATGTTGGTAATAAATCGATTGATAAGATATTAAATGGTAGATGTGATTTATATTAAATTATTTTTATGGATAATATAAATTTAGATTTTTGTTCTCTTTACCCAACAATGGGTTCATTAGGAAATATAGGAGCGCCAGGAGAGCCAGGAATTTATACATCAGGAATGACATATGAAGATCATATTGGTTATTTAATAAGCTTTATTCGTAGTAGATTTTCTGGATTAGGAATGGGTTCATGGGTGTTTAAAACATTAATGAATGAAATTTCTTTATATAACCAAAATGACGAAAACATTTTTATTAAAAGAGTAAAAAGAGGTAAAAGAGATAATGATCCTCCATTTTATATGACATTTGATAATTTATTTTGGGATTCTTTACCAAGTATAGGAGTATTTCCAATACAGTTTTATAGAGAAGAAAAGATGTTAGAAAGTAAATTGCAAGGTAAAACAATTGATGTTATATTAGAAAAATATAATATATGAAAGTTTATGATTGTACTAATTACAAAAAAGGGATATTTTGGCTTATTGATTGTGTAAAAAATAGAAATGAAAACAATCGATTTAAACCTGGATATTTTCCATCAGTATCTCCTTATTCTGCATTTATTGATTTAATGAATGAATATAATGCAGAAGAGCAATATAATGAAAACATTGGATTTGTTCATTATAATATTACTTATTTACTTCGTGAATATTACACACCAAAGATAGAGAAAGAAACTATTTTACCATTTTTACACAAACATTTAGTTACATCAGAACAATATACTGATAGCGCTGATGCTTTTTATAACTCATACGTAGAAGATGAAGCTTATAGAAAAGGAATTATGTTAGCACTTCTTTTATTATTAAATGATGAGTATAAAAGCAATGTTTATTTAATTGAGAATAGAATGATTGATGATATATCATTCACAGAATTTATGGAAAATAACTTTAATATTTCAATATAAATTAGTATAATTACATTGTATAATAAGTCTATTATGGGAAAAAGGGATTATAGTACCGTCTTTAAACCAGAACCCCTGAACCTGATACAGGTGACAGACCATTGGGTAATTCCATAGGAGCGCTGTTAGGAAGATATAGACTTTTAATTTTATAGTTATGAAAGTATTATCTAGAATTTATGATTTATTTTGCGGAATTGTTTATGCATTCCTTTTTGCTACAGTTTTTATTGAAAGAGATGATTTGTTTAATCATTGGCAATGGTGGGTTGGAATAATATTTGCTGTAGGAATATGCTTTACTACTATTAAATGGAACAAAGATGAAATTGATTCTCTTAAAAAAGAAATAAACAACTTAAAAGAAAATAGAAAATGAAAAAGTGGTTTAAAAAGAAAATAGAGAAGTATCTTAAGAAGCATCTGACTGGACATCCTAAGCATTATCATTTCTTAAGGTGGTTAGCATCTTTAGTTGAAGACAATAACACTCTTATGGATGTTTATGCTTCAATTGCTGGATATTTTTATCATAAGCAAAGTGAGTATGGTAGTTGGAATATCTTTGACGCAATGCGTTTTACAGACATTTTTGTTGTAGATAATAATGTTTATATTTACACACAGAGACCAGGAATGTGGATTGGTAAATCAGGATGCACTATTAATGAAGTTCAAGATAGAATGAATTTAAATGTTAATGGTCAGAAAGTACATGATTACAAAATACAAATAATAGAAGATACTAAGAGTGCAGATTGCTATATTCGTGGAGCAATAAGAATAATGAATGACAATTGGTAATTATGACAGTAAATATTGATAAAATATATAGAGTTATTCATTCTGATAATTATCAACATGTAGAACCAGAAACTTGTTGGACAAAGAACAAAAATGCTTGCAAAGAATACATTGAGAAATGTTATTATAAACATTGTTTAAGTATTGAAGAAAGCACATTATGTAATGAAATACCTTTAAAAATTAGATAATAATGAATAAAAAATTTATAAATCTTGGAGGATATATCACAGAAGTTGTAGATCATTCTAATACTGGTTCTGTAGATAAAAATCTTGTAACAGAAAGATATTTAGATCCTCCAGGAATGCAAAATGGAAAGCCAATTGTTGCTCCATTTATAGATTTTAAAATATCCTGGGAAGGATCTTAAATATTATTCAAGATAATTATATTTGTATCCAGGATTACGAAAAGAAGTAATTATATCAAATTGATTATCTTTAAATACATGACATACAATAAAAGTTTTCTTTAATTGTCCTACTTCTTCTGGTTTATTGCCTGTATGCATAATATAAAAATTTGGATTAACTGTAAAATCATATGATGTATTATTTCTCACAAGAATATCAAAGAAAATATAATTAGCGTAATGTTGTTCTAAAAAACTAGGTATTATACTATATCTTTTTCTAAAATAATTTTGATTATACATCATATCATCTGTTGCTAATTTACCTATTTCTTGTGTAAGTTTATGTATAGATTTTACATTACCCATTAAAAATGATGTTTGTGTATAAAGAGTTTTATTTTTATTAAATTCTTCTAAAGTGACATGATGTTTTGAACGTGTATCTATTTCATCATATATTGAATTCCAATTATAATATGGGGTAACAGTATAACAAATATCATAATTAGATAAGTCTTCATCAACAATTTTTTTGAAAAACTTACTCGAACGAGGTAAACACCAAAAATGTGCATCTATATAAAGAAAATAATCTCTATCATTATAGTTTAATTGTTTACACATATCGGAAACATAATCAAACTTATGAAACATAACAAATGGATATGGTAATTGACATATATGATAGTATTCAAATTTTGTATAATATTCAGATAATGTTTCTCTAAATATAGAAAGATCTTCATCACTTATAAAATTAAGAGTCTTATTATAAGATGGAAATAAATGTTTTAAAGTTTCAACTCTTTCTTTTGTAAGTAATTCTTTATAAACACCTGTCGCAAGAATAAAAATATGTATCATTGATTTTATTTAATCTTTTTTTATTTATAAGTATAATTAACATACAATAAAAAATATAATATGAAACAAATTAAAAATATATTAATTGCACTTTTATTTATATGCTGTTTTGTTTTTACTGGTTGTAATAGTAAACACTATAAAGAAGTTATGGATGTTCAAGGAGTAGTTACTAAAGTAATTCCTACTGAAGAACTTTCTCATTTTGGTATAAAGGCAAAAGTAAAAGTAAGTATAGATGTCTTCAATGAAGAAATATTTTATTATACTCGTGAAGATGTAGATGTTGGAGATACTATTAATATTGAGATGGTTTTTTGTAAAAAGAAACCTACTGCAACATTTTCTTCTTTAGATGAATATCAATCTGTTCCTAAAGAATAATTTGTATTCTCTGTTATATTTTTCATTTAACAGAGATATAATGTATATAAAGAATATATTGATATGTTTAAAATATACAATAAAAAATTTTTAGAATTGAACCGTATGTATAAACTTGAACAGTTTGAAGAAAATTTAACTGTAAGAGGTACTTTGATTATGCAAGGTAAAGATATTCATTCAAAAAATTATATTAGAAATGAAGTAAAAGCAAGTATTGCTATTCATTTATTAGATTATTACAAAGAAGATTATGATGACTATACCCCCATTTAAATTTAACTTTAAAATTGGATTGCAAGATTTTGAAAGCACATATAAACAATATATTGAGAATGATTTTCTAACTATAATGCATACAGACACAAATAAAACTAAATTAGTAAATTATAGATTAAAAGAATTATCTAATTTTAGTGATGCTATTAATAAAGAAAATTATGAATTGATGTTTGGTATTTTGGTAAAACTTGCAAATTTAATGGTTAATACTCATATGACATACTTATGCCAAATTGATAATATTTTAGAAATAATAATTGAAGATGGTAACTCCTAATTATAAACTAATGAGATTAAATTTTGCTCATATAATATTTGTTGGAGGTATTGTTGATGAGTTTAAAATGGAGCAATATGCTGAAAATAATTTCCTTTCAATGATTAATAAAACATGGATAGGTGATTTTATTTTAACAGATATTAAAATTTTTAAAAGGGCTGATATTAAAAATGTATATGATTCTACATTTTATGATAATAAGATAGGAGTAACAAGTAATTTAACAGATATACGATATAGAAATTCAGAAATATCAACGCATATAATGTTCAAATGGTAGAATTTTTTAAACAAATTTTTAAAGAAATGTTTTGTAAACATTACTACGAACAAGTAGGAGAGCTGTTTGGCGACCAAAGAAACTATCATAATGGTCGATATGTTTATAAATGTAAAAATTGTGGTAAAGTAAAATACTTATAATATGAAAATATTTTTTGATACAGAGTTTACAGGATTACATAAGAATACTACATTAATCTCAATTGGTTTAATTGATGAAGATGACAATGTATTTTATGCCGAGTTTAATGATTATAATAAAGATGATGTTAATGATTGGATAAATGATAATGTCATTAAGCATCTCAAGTTTAATGAATACTCTACCCACATGGAAGTTAATGGGCGAAATGTTAAAATTAAAGGAAGTAAATCTTATGTTGCAGATTGTCTTAAGATTTGGCTTTCTTCTTATGATAAAGTTCAATTAGTTTCAGATGTATGTCATTATGATATGGTATTATTCATTGATTTATTTGGCACAGCATTTGATTTACCAAAAGAAATAAATGCTGCTTGTCATGATATTAATCAAGATATTGCAGAATATTATAATATATCTGAAGCAAATGCTTTTGATAAGAGTAGAGAAGAAATGTTAGAGCAATTCCATATTGTTATTGATGGAGATAAACACAATTCATTATATGATGCTAAAGTAATTAAAGAATTATATTACTATTTAGGATAATTTTAGTATAATTGTTATATGAAAATAGTATCTAAATATAAAGATTTTTATGACTTCATAACACAAGATTATGATGCTGATCTTGTATATGTTAGAGAGCCAATTATAGTATATAAAAATTATTATAGTCTATATGAGAAGAAAGACCAACTTGAACGTTGTCATTCAAGAAATTTTTCTTATTATAGTCGTATAGGTAATATCGGTAAGATGTATTTTTCAAACCAAGTATTTGGAATATATCCATTTGTATATGCTCAACCTATACTTAATATAGTTTATAATACTGTTGGGCAATACGCTGATTATATAACAATAGTTCTTTCTAAAACAGTTATAGATAATATTCTTAATACAGATACTAGAGATGAAGCAATAAAAGATTTGAAAACTGCTGCAATGAATGAATTGATTGCTAGCGGAAAACCATATGATCATAATATAAAATTAGAATATAATTACAAAGATAATAAAGAATTAGCAGAAACTCTTAAGCATTGTGTGTGGAAGACAGAATGCCCTGAAATTTTTTATGAAATGAAGGCTCCTGTATTTGTACGTTATTCAGATCTTGTGTTTAATGATGATTCTGCTTATATAAATAACTGGTTATCATATAAAACATTGGGTAAAGAAGAGTGGAATAAAAATAATCCACTATATGTAGCAAATATTTCTTTTAATAAATTGACAGCTAACATTTTAAAATATTGGTATCATGAGTTATTTGATATAAATACTTACATTAATATTGAAAATTTCTTATGGTCAATTAAACAAGAACCAATTGCTACACCAGATAATAATACAAAAATTATTGCACACGGATTTGATTTAAAAACATCATTTAGAAAAATGTAATATGAGAGTTAGAGCAGGGCGTTTAGTAGAAAGTTTTTGTTTTTTACCAACTATAGATTTATCTTGGATGTGGGCATATATAAACAGAAATGAAAAACCAAAGAGAGTTTATGATTTAAGATTTGCTTGGTTTTTCTGGTATATAAGTACAGATAATACTGGTAAAGAATTAGAAAAGTTTAAATAATTATGAGTGATGGGTTGAATATTCATATATCAGATTACAAAAGAAGATCTGATCTTGATAAATTTATAGAAGGATTTAGAGAATTATGTAAGCAAACTGGTATGCATAACATTGTGTGGGGTGGATTTAAAATTGCTCCTATGATTGTTACACTTAAGTTTGATGATGGAGAATCAATTGGTGTTAATCGATTATTTAAAGAAATAGGATTTGACTATCCGAATACTTAAATTATGGCTTTATTTAGAGAACAACCAGAACCACATATGTTTGGTCATAAAAGACATCATTCATACAAGTGGTGGAAAAAGCAAATGAATAAATGGCTTCGCATCAAGAATAAAAGAATTGAAGGTGAAGATGCTCCTTGTGGATATAAGAGAAAACAATGGCTTGGCTGGGAATGGTAATTAAAGAATATAATTATGTATAAAAATGATCACTATAATAACCATCGAAAAAATATTAGAGGTGGAATACATTCTTCTATGAAAGATGGATTATCAAATGTAATTTGTTCTTATCCATGGACTGGAGATGGTAAACGTGATGACCAATCTGATAGAAGAAAATTACAAAGACATCTTGAGAAGAAATCAAGAAGAAATAAACTTAAAAGAGAATTATATAATTTATGTAATGAATATTAAACCATGACAGATAACTTTGTAAATTATAAGAATTATATTAATTTAATGGGTGGGCTTCCTGAAACAAATGAAAAAGGAAACCTTGACAAATATTATGTAATTGAACTTATGCGTAGAGGTAAAGATAATAAAGATCTTCCTGCAGCAAATGTTCATTTTAAAAACTATTATATTTATAGTTGGGATGATTACCGTAAATATGAACAAGAGATAAAAGAACTTTGTACTATGTTTCGTATGAGAGCATATGCAAGTGTCAATTATAAATTGATGTCTCAAGTAGCTCTTGATACTATGGCAGAGTCAGCTCGTAGATTAGCTGCGCATGATTACAAAAAGTTCTATACAATATTCGAATCTTGCTCAAGTAAATTTAAAGATATTGGTAATTCAGTTTGGATTATAGATATAGATGAAGATGATTTTGCAAGTAACTATCATATTGTGGATGATGTTCTCAGACTTATTAATGACTGTCAATCTAAGTATGAGGATAAACTTATTATGAAAATGCCAACAAAATCAGGAGAGCATTTGATTGTCCATACATTTAATAAAATTGAGTTTGAAGAAAAGTTTCGTGAGGAATTTGATTGTGAACCACCTGCTATAAAAGAAAATCATTTAACATTGTTGTTTGAGAATCTATGAAAGTACTTAGAGTAAGAAAAGATTTTGATAAGTTATGGCATCAAGCTCCTGCTGAACTTCCTGAACTTAAAGAAGGAGATTCTGCTGCATGCTTAATTTTAGTTAATAACACTCTTCAAATAAATTATTGGAATCAATATTATCAATGCTGGGATGATAGTGAAGGAGATGATTATGCTATGAATAAAGAGACTGAACTCAAATGGATTTTATTAGAGGAGTATGAAGAACAGAGTAATTAAAAATACTAAACAATTTAATCTTTTAAAGAAAAGTATTGATGCAAATACAAGTGGTACAAAAGCTCTTTTAAATATGTGCCAAGAAAATATTTTTAAAATAATGTATGTTCCAAAGTCTGTCTTTAATAAATGAACTTGATTTAAAGATAAACAAGTGTAAAGAAATTGAAAAATCCATAATTGCATCCTGTGGTAAAGATCATGGGGTGCAAAGTCTTATTATACAAAATTGTATTGATCTTCCTTGTTGGAGAAAGCATGGTGATGATAATATTTATATAATTGGTTTATGTGATGACAGGTATGATAATTATTGGTTATGCTGTTCTGAAAGAAAAACAATGACAGAGAAAAAGAATACAATGCCAATTGAACATTTCCCAAATTATTGTTTTTATTTTATAACATGTTTATATGATGTATTTAAAGAATATCCAGATTTAGGATCATCTATTAAACTTTGGTCTGATGATGATAAAAAATTACTTCACCAAGATACTATTAATTTTTTTAATATAATGCAAACAGATCCGTATTGTAAAGATCGTTTATTATATTTAGCAGTATGAGTGCATATACTTACACAGATAAAGATTTTTTCCAATATCAATTCTATATTGATAGAGATTATTTTGGGTTCGAGAACTTGGTTAATTCTATAAATATGTTATCTCAAGTAGCAGAAAATAATTTATTACTTATTGGACATTACTTTGACCGTTCTAAAACTTTATATTATGATAATGAAATTCCAAAATATCCAATAACTACTCTGATTGATATAGATACTTATAATATGTGGAAGAGTTGGTACGATTTAAAAGAAAGAGATATTAAAGAATTATGAAAAGATGTTGTTTATTTTTAACATGTTATCCAATGGCAAATCCTGCAGTTTTAACAATTTATAATAAAGTTGTTAAAATGTGTAATGAGTGTGATATTGATTTATACTTATATGTTAATAATGAAGATGTTGAATACGAAGTATTTGATAATACAATATACTTTTCATATGATTACTTGAAACAAAAATATAATTATAATATAACATTTCTACATCATAAGCCATTTCATGGATTAATGAACTTACCATTAATTGATTTATATAGAAATCATAATGAATATGATAATTATATTTTTTATGAAGATGATGTGTTATATCAAGGTGATAAAAATCTATTTACATTATTTGACTATTCTTATGATATGGTGTTTCAAGATGAACGTCAATATAATGTAATATGGTATTGGTATTTAAATATGAATAATTATTATGGTAATATTAAAAATGAATACTTACCATACAGCGGTTTACTAAATATTTTTGCAGTATCAAACAAATTTTTAAATGAATATTATAATTTTTTAAAAGAGACTGGGTTAATGGCCTTTCACGAGTATTCAATAAACTCATTCACTATTAATAGAGCAAACAAAAATATTTTAACATATACAACATTACCGAATTCATTATCTAAAAATATGGAATATAAATCTGATTTATTAAAACATGGTAATCATTATAATATTGTTCACCCTATAAAAACATTAAAAGATTTAAAATTATATAGTATAGATGGATAATAAAAAGTTATTAAGTATATTTGATATATTAGATCAGCTCTATGAAAATTCATATCAAATTTCTAAATGTTGCTATAGTAATAATGAATGCTTACTTATTACTTATTTAGATGCAAGTAAATTTTATAAATTATTAAACAATAAAGAATTTTTATATAAAGATCTTAATGTATTATATAATGTTTTATGTGGTGATTATATGTCTACTATAATAAACCAAATAGATAAAATATTTGAAGAAAGCTATAATGATATGAATTTCTTCCATATAACAAAAATTAATGAGATAATTGATGATTACCAATTATTATAAAATGTTAAAACACTTTACTATCCGCTATTAGCTCAGATAAATAATTAGATTAAAAATAATACAAATTATCGCGATGAAAAAATTTTTATTAGGAATTTTCTTAGCATTATTCATGGCAATTTCATTCACAAGTTGTTCAGAGGATAATGACATTACAAACATTAACATCAATACTGGTGGATATCCAACATATTGGTGGACATTAACAGGTGTTACTAATCCTACTGATGGAAATGGTAACTTTATGATCGGTGGTTATACTTTTGGTCAAGATAATAATATTAGTATTTCACCAAAAACACGTGCTGCAGTATCACAAACTTATGATGATAAGTTTTCTCTTTATGCATGGACACCAGATTCTACTGTTATGAATAACTATCATGGTATATTTAATAATGGTGGTCAGACTTGGGGTTATACAGAAGCTGTAAAGTATTTTGATAACTTTGTATCTAATTATAGTTTTATAGGAGTTATTCCTCAAAGTGATGCTCATGTATATGATGCAACTAACCACACCGTAACTGTTGCTGCTGATACTTTTACTGTAGCTTCTACAAATTTAAATTATAAAGATGATAGAGAAATTCTTTATGCAACAACAACTGTAGAAAAAGCTAATTATGCTACTGGTGCTTCATTAGAATTTAATAACTTAAATTCTAAGATTTATCTTCAATTTACATCAGATGATGCAAATACACAAATTTTAGACTTTACTCCTTATACACCTGCTAATCCTGGTAGTCCTGCAATTCCTGGTACACCTGGTACAGAAACTTATACATCAAAAACTACTAAGTTTATTGATGAACTTGTAGCAGGTAATGAAGTTCAAGTCGGTATTGGTTTTGTTGGTGCATCTTCACCAAAATTAACAGCTGGTAATCCAACAACTTTATATTCTGCTGTAAACAATGCAACATATAGTTTCTATGCAAAAGATTGGTTACTTTCAATTAAAGATGCTGTAAATTCACAGTTTGTATATTATAGACTTAATGCAGTAGCAAATAGTACATCAAAGACTGAAACTACAGAAGATTGGGAATCAGCTGCAAGTAATAAGAATATCTTTATGATGAAACTTGCTGATGGCGTAAATGCTACTGATTTTGCAAATGGTAATGACGCATTTATGAATGCTTTAACAGCTCATGAATCTGATTGGGTTGGCGGTTCTCCTGCAGTTACATTTAAATCAATATTTGAACAAGCTTATGATGAAGGTTGGAGAGTTATTCGTATTAATGTAAGTGATGCAAATGCTAATCAAGTATTAGTATTCTTATCAAATAATCAAAATATTACTACTCAAGTATGTGAAGTGACTGGTGGTACACCTGATATTCCTGCAGTTCCTGCAACACCTGAAAGTGGTCATAAAGGTATTATTATGTTACCTGCTACTTCAGCAAATGGTACTGGTACAGATGCAGTATTATCATCATTCCCTGCTTCAGTTAATGCTACTATTTCATTAAATGGTGTAAATTGGGAAACAACTTCAACTGGAAATTCAGTAACATTTGACAAACCAATTACTGCAGTTTATACTACTCCAGTACAATCACCAACTGCATTCTTTACATTCCCAACAGCTGTAGCTAATACTGCAAATCTTGGTTATACTATTAAGTTTAGTTATAATTATAAAGGCGTAGATGTATATGATGCAAGAGTATATATTCCAGTAAATGTATGTAATTGGCAATCTGCTAAATATTATGTTTATAAAATCATTATTAAAGATAGAGGTAATGGTAAAGCTGACCCAACAGATCCTACTGTAGATCCAACTGACCCAACAATCCCAACAGGAAGTACAAATTATCAAATTGTTGTTAATTCTGCTTCAATAAATGGTTATGAAAATGGTGGAACTTGGGTTTGGGATGGAACTTCATGGACACAAGAATAATATAAACATATAATTTATAATAAAGGAGGTTGCATAACCTCCTTTTATTTTTATAAATACTTTGATTAAAATAATATTTGATATATGAATACTATAACATTAGATGAAGCAAAACAAATTAAGCTTTTTAATAGAACAGAAACAAAATACAAATGTGATTTTGAATCTGCTTGTAAGTTTATGCAATACTTATATGATAACTATTTTGTTGTAAGTGAAAATGGTATATCATTATTTAATTATATGTCAGTTTATTTTGATACACCGGAGTTAAAACTATATAATGAACATAAAAAGGGAGTACCTACTAGACAAAAAGTTAGAATAAGAGAGTACTCTAATGGTGATAAGTACTTGGAAATTAAAACAAAAAGTGAAGATGGTAAAACAAATAAGCAAAGAATTCCTATAAATCATATGAATATTAATGCTAATTTTGTTTGGGTTAAGGAAAATCTTAAGTATAATATACAAGAATTAAATCATATATTAAATGTAAAGTATTTAAGATTAACTTTTATAAGTCAAGATTATCATGAAAGAATAACAATTGATTTTAATATTGAGTTTTTTAATTTACTTAATAGTACAAATAAGAAAATTGGTGATGTTATAATTGAAATTAAACAAGATGACAAATGCCAAAGTAAAATAAAAGAAGTAATTAAAACATTCAATATAGAAGAGACACATTTTTCAAAGTATTATAATGGATTAACATTGACAACATAA
>AUXO013848673.1_pt1 | contig 21497 bp, 28 predicted proteins | sample 768731 | NCBI WGS metagenome assembly AUXO01 (sample SAMN02715735, study PRJNA202380) | gut metagenome | biome: sheep rumen | host: Ovis aries | place: New Zealand: Palmerston North
CATGATGTGTTAGTTGTAGACACAAGGGATAACACCTACAGAATCACGATTGATGGTGAATACAATTATTGGAGGGGCTGAACATGGAAAAGACTATAGCAGTTTACAGTTTTGGTTTGTGTGGTTTGGCTATTACTGGAATTGAATACGGCATAGAGGACAGGGTGGCATATTACTTTGAGAATGGGACAGACAGCCCCAAAAAGCCAAGACATGCAAAGATATACTACGATGCAGAAAGACCATATTTTCGATACAATGGAAAGCGTATTCACTTCGATGAGTGCTTAAGGGTATAAGGACAAACGGAAAAGCCCCTGTGGATGTATCACAGCAGGGCTTTTTCTATGCCATTTTATATTGCTTCTATCCACTCTATTTTGCCCTACAATGGGTTTTTATATATCAAGTGTAGAAATATACCATAAAAGCATAAAAGGGATTTAAAAGCCAAAATACAGCGTTACAAGGGCATAGTTAAAATAGGCATATTTTGTATAATAAGATATATCAATGCATAGATAATAAATACATAGTATATAAAAGTTAAAATACATCAATAGATAAAAGATAACTATATAAAGTATATGATAGAAAGAAAGTGTAGTAAATATAAGGGATAGAGAGAGAATGAGAAAGAAAGATGTATGAGTACGTTGCCACCCTCCCGCCAAAAAATATTAAAATCAATCAACCACCACAGAGGAAGCCGCCACAGATGGAGATTAAAATACATCAATGGAGTGTGTCGGGGGATGAGGTTAGTCGAAACTAACTCTCACTGTAGCACGCCATATCTCTCCCAGAAATCCCCCACCCCATATATAATAGGTGTTTTTAATGTGAGCATCATCCACACACCTTTGATCATCAGTAGCCACTAAAAAGCCCTAAAAGCCCCTTAAATCGTGGAAAGTAGTTTTTATGGAAAAGCCGTTTTGAAGCCATAAAGCCCCTTTCTACCCCTTATACATCCATTTATGCCCCCATTGGACGTTGAAGCCCTTCTTGCCTTTCAAACGTGATGTAGTAACGGTGTCAAAAGGGAAAGGAAGCATCCGTTATCCTGTATGTTACAACTGTTGTTATATGTTAAGATACATCAACTTTTGTACCCCTACCCCCTTGAAAGAGGGTATGGCATATAAATTAAAAAAGGTCAAAATGCAAACTGAAATTTTTGTTTTCCAGTTTTCAGAGTATATATAGTGGTTTTGTATCGCTAGTGTACTCTGTTTTAAATAACACTATGTTTATAACAACCGTGTCATAAAAGCACCTATGCTTTTATATAGGAAGGAGTAACAAATGAGTAAACTATCAACAAACAAAGCAAACAGACAACCGAGAAAGAATGACAGTAAAGTAGACTACTGGCTCACAGAAGATGGTTTGATTCTTCTTGAGGGGTGGGCTAGAAATGCAACCACCAAAACAGAGATAGCAGACAGGATTGGTATTACACTTCCTACACTGCTTAAATGGTGTGATAAATATGAGGAGATTAACAGGGCTGTAAATAGCACTAGGGAAGTTGTAGACTTCATGGTAGAAAATGCTCTGTTGAAAGCCGCATTAGGGTATAGAACCACTGAAATCAAAGTGACTGTCGGTAAAAAGACTGTGAATGGTGAAATGTATGAGTTATTAAAGGAGACTACTACAAAAGAAGTTCCCCCTAATGTAAATGCCGCTACACTGTGGTTGAACAATAGGAAGTTTGATGAGTGGAAGCGTAACAGAGATAAAGTGGTTGAGATTGACCCCGAAGACAATCAAGTCACTATCACTATTCAGCGTGGTGCTAAAAAGCAGATTGAGATAGATGACGATGATGTAGATGTAAGTGATGTGGATGACAGCGAAGATACTTTTGTGGATGAAGATGGAGATATTGTGAATACCTCTGTTACCTACACACAAAAGCAACTGAACGATGCTGAAAGTGCAATGGAAGATGATGACGAAGATGTTGATGATGAATGGGAAGATTGGGATGAAGAAGATGAGGACTGGGATGAGTAAGTAAAAGCGTGTTTTTGATGCTGACGGAAGTGTCAGTGATTTCTACAATAGAAAAAGCCGACACTTCTGTTAGTTTTGAATATGCAACGAGATTTAACATTTGTTATACTCTTATATATAATATATATAGTAAGAGATATAAAGATAAGCCGTATGGTTACTAAAAATTTTTATTGACATATATGTCATGTTGTGTTAGTATGTATATAACTTCTGTTAATCTATTTGTTGTAAACTTCTTTGTGTTAAACTCCCATTGTATAAAACTTCCGTTGTATTAAGGTTTTGTTTAGTAAGGTAGGTGAGTAAAATGCCAAAAGCAACTATGGCTATTAACCCTGCTTTTGATAATTATATATTCGACTGGGATTATGAAAAGTATTTAGTTATCGGAGGTTACGGTAGTAGCAAGTCACATAGTACAGTTCAAAAGATTATTTTAAAGTTGTTTGAGGAAAAACGTAAGTGTTGTGTGTTTCGTGATGTGTACGATACTCACAAAGAGAGTACGTTTGACTTAATCAAGCAAGTGTTAGAGGATATGGGGTTACTTGCTGACGTAGGTGTCAGACACCACCAAACAAAGGTGTGTTTTAAAAATGCACCACTTGAATTTAAGTTTCCAAATGGAAGCAGAATCATATTCAAGGGAATGGATAGCACCGAGAAATTGAAATCATTGAACGGTGTAAGTATTGTGTGGATAGAGGAGTGTTCGGAAGTAAGTTTGGATGCTTACCTTGAGATACTTGGTCGTATTCGTACCAACGGTATTTCAATGCACTTTATCCTCACTTGTAACCCTATCAGTAAAAACAACTGGGTCTATCAACAGTTTTTTGAAAAAACAGAGGATGATGGTAGCACAAAGGTTATTATGAAACCCGAAGTGCTGTACAAGAAGAAATGTTGTGTGAAAAACGGTGTGTATTATCACCACAGCACATGTGAAGACAATCAGTTCTTACCTGCCGCATACATCAAGCGACTGGATGAAATGAAGACATACGACAAAGAACTGTGGGTTGTCGCAAGACTGGGACAATTTGGTGCAACTGGTCTTCGTGTATTGCCGCAGTTTGAGGTTATGTCTGCAAAACTTGTGAACACTGCTGTGTTGGGTATACCTGCAAATATGCACCGTGTTGGTATGGACTTTGGTTTTGAGACAAGTTACAACGCTGTAATCAAGGTTGCAGTGGATGATGTAAATAAGTGGCTGTATATTTACGATGAGTATTACAGAAACCACATGACTGACGATGAAACTGCTGTTGCGTTGCAAAAGTGGGATGATAGCATCAAAGAGCAGGTGATTCGTGCTGACTGTGCAGAGCCGAAGACCATCAAATACTATCGTAAGCAGGGATTCCAAATGCGTCCTTGTTTGAAAAAGTGTGATAAAAAGACAGAGGGTAGCAGAATTGCAAATACGAAGAAGATAAAGCGGTTTAAGCGCATTATTTGCAGTAGTAGTTGTGGTAACACTATCCGTGAGTTGAAAGACTTGAGTTACAAAAAGAATCCCGATGGTAGTTTGAAGTACAGTGACTTCAATATAGACCCTCATACATTGAGTGCTATTTGGTATGCACTGGACGATTACTACGTTGCAGATTTGAAAGAAAAGAAGAATAATAGTAGAAAGGGTAGATGATTATGGAACTTAAAAGCAATGATGGTAGAGTTATCATCGTTAAGGTTGTTCCTCGCAATACCCAAAACGACAATAGTGTCGAAAAAGGTGTAAATTTTGGTGGTGACTTCACGAAAGAGTATTTTTGGGATGAGTGGAGAAAGACCACAGCGTTGTTTAAGACAATGCAAAGGGAAAAAGAGGAACGTGACAAGGATAGACTTAAGATTGCAAAGGAGGGTATGAAACCCGATATGCTGAAAACAGCAAGTGGTGTTACCTACCTTGGCAATGGAAAGGTGGTAAAGTATGTCTAAAGAGTTGCAGTTTTATATTGTCGGTGATGGCAAGAAGCCCGATTGGTTCATTGCAGAGTCGGGAAGCGGAAGAATCAGAATGGTTTACGATGACGATGAGTTTCAGTATGCTTCTGTCAGCACCGTTGGTGGTGTGAAAAAGGCTCTTGAAGGTGATGTGATTGTAAAGCAGAAAAGTGGACTTTCTGTTCTGACCAAAGAGCAGGCTATCAAGTTCAAACTGATTGGTTCTCCGAAGGTTCAGAACGTTCATAAGGAGGAAAAGAAAGATGAGTAATAAAGCATACGACATTTTGAAGTTTATTGCGCAGATTGTGTTACCTTCACTGGGAACACTTTACTTTGCGCTTTCTTCCATTTGGGGACTCCCTTATGGTGAGCAGATTGTCGGGACGATTACCGCAATTGATACCTTCCTTGGTGCTATCCTCGGTATCAGTTCCAACAGTTACAAAAACGCAAACAATCCGTAACGGATTTTGACAACAATTTAATCGCTGTATGATAAAACGCCCCGATTTGGCTGAAACGCAAAGCACAATAGGGGCGTTGTTTATTGGAGGGTTGAGTAATGTATAGAGGAACAACCCCAACTCTCTATTTGGAGTTGGAAACAGAACTTGATTTGAGTGGTGTCTCCGAAATGTGGGTTACGCTGAAAAGCCCTAGCGTGGAGATTACGAAGTATTTCAGCAAAGGTGAGGTCGTTCTTGATAACGAAAAGAAGGAAATAACCGTTGCGCTTTCACAGGAAGAAACACTTAAAATGTACACAGGTGAAGTTGAAGTGCAGGTGAGGTTCAGAATCGGTGACGAAAATGGTCTTGCTTATGCGACAGACACAGCAACCGTTGATATTCAGAAGGTATTGAAAGATGGGGTGATTTAATTGTCCCAAAATCCACAGATACACATTTCATTGAGAGTTGATGAGTCTCAAAATGTTGGCTTTAAGGTTTCTGAAAGCGAAAACGTTAATCTGTCTGTTAGAGAGCAGGATAGAATCAAAATGAAACTTTCACAAGAACAAGGTGGTGGAACAAATGATTATCGTAGGCTCGTAAATAAGCCATCAATCAATGGTGAGATTTTGGAGGAAAACTACGATGAAAAAGACCCCACTGTTCCTAGTTGGGCGAAAGCGGAAACGAAACCTGTTTACACCTACGGTGAAACTGGTGCTGTTGGAGCAGAAAACGAGTTACATTTTGATGAAATAGACAGAATGTTTAATGCCGTTTTTGGCATTTAGGAGAATGAAAGATGGCTACTTATAATTACATTGGTAATGTAGATACTCTCTACATCCTTAATAAGTTAAAAGCGGTACTTGAAGGTGGTTGGGTTCAGAAAGAAACTGGTAAGGGTCTTTCTTCTAACGACTTTACAGACGCTTTGCTGACAAAGTTGAATGGAATTGCCAGTGGTGCAAATTCAGTTAGTTTTAACGAAATTCAGTCTACTGGAACAAAAATTGCAACCATTACGATTGACGGTACTGATATTGATATTTATGCACCAAATTCGCAGTCTGTAACTGTTGATACTGCAATGTCTGACAGTTCAACAAACGCTGTTCAGAACAGAGTCATTAAACAGTATGTTGATGATGCTGTAGGTTCTGTTGTCTCGATTGAGTTCAGAACTGTCGCAACGCTTCCTGCAACTGGTGAAAACGGTGTTATTTACCTTGTTCCCAACGGTGGAACTGGAAGTAACACGAAAGATGAGTATGTTTGGATTACAAGTGAGACACGGTTTGAGAAGATTGGTACTACAGATGTAGACCTTTCGGGGTATGTTCAGACAACTGATTTAGCAGAAGTGACAACTTCTGACATTGATGCCATGTTCCAAACCGTATTTGGGAGTTAATTATGGCTTATGACATTACACCTAAAAACATAATCCAGTATATTCTGACAAAGTTGAAAGGTGTGTTGAGCAGTGTTGCTTTGAGTGGCAGTTACAATGACTTGTCTGACAAGCCGACCATTCCCGATATTTCCGCAAAGGTATCAAAGTCTGGTGACACCATGACTGGAAAACTTACCATATCTGACGGTGGTTTGTTGGTATCGGGGAGGGTATACGGTGGCGGCGATGATGAAGGAATAGTTATCACACCTTTATCAAACGGATATGCCGGAGTATGTCTTGGTAGCCCGAGCGGAAGAAGAAGCGTATTTTACTTAAACAACGGAAACGGTGCGTTTTGGAGATATAATAACGGTTCTGTAAGTTATGACATATTGCACCCTCAAAAGTCTGGAACGATTGCTGTAAAAAGCGACATTCCAAGTCTTGATGATGTAACAGCAGTAAAAGATTATAACAATAACACTCCGACAAAATTTGGCTATTCAACGAGTGGAATGGCACAATCTGCGGCAACGTGGCTTGGTGCTTGGGACGCTTCTGTTAGCGGCGAATATAGGTTGAGAGCGGTAAAGCAAGCGGATTTGAAGGTGGCTTATGCTTCAAGTGCCGGAAGTGCTACAACATCTAGCAATTCAAATTGGCTGAATGGTTCTTCTGACCATGGCACCTCATATGCATCGAATGACACTCATATAATGCAACTTGGGTACTTTACAAGAAGTAAAGGCTACAACAATTCCACCATTCTTGTAACGTCAGCGTTCTGGGGCAATCAACATGGTTCTGCTGACATTATCAACATGAATCAGGATAGCAATGGAAGTAATACGCAAGATTTGTGGCGTGTCAGAATCAGCGACAAGTCGAATCGCAAATTTTATTTCAAGATTAGTAATGACCGTATCTATTTATATGCCTATGTAACAGGTGGCAATCAGTACGGAAGATGGAATATTACAGAGTTGCAAGGTTCATCAAACACTGCTCATTGGGTTAGCGAATATTTGTTTAATCAATCATCTTCGGGGTTGACCGAGATAGGGTTTTCTGGACAAGTAGGTTCTGCCGATATTGCTACAAAGGCTGGCACTGACGGTGATGATAGAGCCTTTCCTTCTTCTTATGCAAGCAGGTTAAGTATCAGACCAAACGGTCAGTTGGCGTTTATGTATGAATTATATTCTCCTAATGGTGCTACACTTTCTAGTGGAAATGTTAATCTTTCTTCGTCATCAAGAAAGTTCAAGGAAAACATTGCTCCATTGGTTGAGGAAGAAGCAAAAAAGATTCTTGATGTTGAAACAGTAACTTTTGATTACATTGAAGACTACGACAACTACACTTCAAGAAAGGGCTACAAAAACATTGGATGCATTGCGGAAGACATAAACGAGATTATCCCCGAACTTGTCACAGAAGATGAGAATGGTGAAATCTATGGTGTAAATTACCTAGAAATGATTCCGTACTTGCTTAAGGTTGTTCAAATGCAACAGAAACAACTGGATGAACAACAAAAGAAGATTGATGCGTTGGAGTTGTTAATCAAGGGGGTGGTTGAATGACACTCCTTAACATACACATTCCGTTAAGGGTAAAAATAGACGGTTTTGTGAAGTTGAAAGTGCAGGATGCAATTGGCGATATGTACCCAGTTTACACTGGTGAGGTAGAAATAGAGCCAAAAACTGTTGAACAAAGCATAGAAACGGCAAATACAACTGTTTTGAACGACATAAGGGTGTTGAAAATCCCATACTTTGAAACAACAAATTTGCATGGAACTACAGCAATTATAGGAGGAAACGGCTAAATGGGTGTTAATAAAGTCATATTTGGCAACAATGTGTTGATTGACTTAACCTCTGACACGATTACAGCGGCAGATTTGCAAAGTGGCGTTACTGCACATGATGCAAGTGGTGCTGTGATTACTGGTACTAGCACAAAAGATTCTGACACCAGTGAAGATACTGCACTGGTTGGTGAAATCTTGAGTGGTAGAACGGCTCATGCAAGAGGAAGTAAGTTGACTGGCACGATGCCTAACAACGGTGCAATTGATGTAGGTATTACCACAAAGACACAGGTTGTTAGTGTTGCTCAAGGTTACCATGATGGGTCTGGTTCTGTTAAGATTAACAGTACAGAGCAGGCAAAGATTATTGCAGAGAACATCAAGGACGGTGTAGAGATTCTTGGTGTCACTGGTACTTACACTGGTGAGGGTGTTACTGCACAGACAAAGAGTGTTACGCCTTACACTACAGCACAAACAATCTTACCAGATGCAGGTTATGACTATTTAGCGCAGGTAAATGTTGCGGCAATTTCCTACGTTGAAACAGATAATTCAGCAGGTGGTAAGACGGTTACGATTGGTGCTGTTGCTCCTGCTTAAAGCCAATGTGAAGTGGGTGTAAACAGCCCACTTACCAAATTGGAGGAAAAATAAAATGGCAGTAAGTAAAGTTGTTTACGGAAACAACACGCTGATTGATTTAACAAGTGATACTGTTGCCGCAGAAAACCTCTTGGAGGGTTACACAGCCCATGGTGCAGACGGAGAGCCAATTGTAGGAACTGCAAGTGGTGGTGCAAGTTTAGGTGATATGGAGTTTAGTCCATTCAAGTCTTTTTTTACTGTTGGTGCGTATGGTGGTTCGTATGAACAGTTTTTTGAACTTTCTGACGTTTTGTGTAACCTTGCAAGTAAACTCCACTTGAAGGGGTGTTTGTATAGAAGCGGTGGTGGAACAACATCGAAGTCACAAACCTTTACGGTTTATGTTATTTGTAATGATGGTGTGAATACATACAGCGTTGTTCCAAGTGGTGATAGTTACAGTTTGGTGAAAACTACTGAAACAACACTTCCTTCCAGTGCAAAGTATGTTGAGTATACGAATAGTGGAACTTCTGCAACGTTTTCAAGAAAAGCGGTTGATGTAGAGTTAGATATGGCTTCTATAAGAAATTTTGTTGTGAACTCTGGATGCTCGTTTGGTAGAGTTTCTCCGTGTGTAAATCAAGGATTTCAAAACGATGGAGTTGTTGTTAAAGTTTTTGGAACAAGAACAGCGTCTTCTGTTGTAAACGCCGCTTATTTTGGTTTCTCTGTTGTTCAAAATAAAAGTTCCGCTGTTGCTGACAAAGTTAATGAAATTTTAGCAAACGACCCACAGGTAAAGGTAACATTTTGATACAAAAAGGAGATAATATGAAAACTGGTATTGGTTTGGTTGATTATGCCAAAGGTAAGGTTGGAACACCTTATTTCTATGGTTCTAAAATGCAGGTTCTTACGGAAGATTACATGCAGAAGATGCACAAGCAGTACCCTTCTGTTGTAACACTTCCGTACATGGCAAAAGCAAGACTTAAGAAACAGGTTGGTGTAGTAAATGTAGACTGCTCTGGCTTGATTGGAGCGTACAGAGGAAAACAAATTGGTTCTTATCAGTTGTATCAGCAGGCATACGCAAGGCTTCCGATTTCTGACTGGGAGCATTTTGCAAACGGAGTTGTTCTTTGGAGAAGCGGTCACGTTGGTGTGTTTTGGCGTGACTTGAATGGTGATTGCTCTGTAATCGAAGCAAAGGGCATTAACTACGGTGTTGTTGTTTCTGCTTTTGACCATACGAAGTGGAGTTATGGATTGACGTTCTCTGACATGGAGTATGTTTACGATGTGAACATTATCTGTGATGCAACTTGGAGAGAAGTAAATCCTTATACAAAGCCTACAAGAGTTCTCAAAAAGGGCTGTACTGGTGATGACGTAAGGTGGTTGCAGTTTGAGTTGGAGCAGGCAGGCTTCAAGGAGTATCTTGAGAAACACGGTGGCGTTGACGGAAAGTTCGGAAACGCTACCTTGAAGTGCGTAAAAGAGTTTCAGAAGTCTTGTAAACTGGAAGTTGACGGTCATGTCGGTAATTTGACAAGAACAGCACTGGAACAGCAGTAAAGGGTGAGGAACATGTTGGAAGAAGAAAAGATGAGAAGACAGGAAGTCCTTGTTGATGAGCAGGGGTATGTTTATTCCTATCCGCAAATTCCATACTTTTTGATGGAAAAAGATTTTGGTGAGAACACCGTAAACCGCTTCAAGAATGAGTTTGAGGAAATCTTGAAGTTGTATGATGTTTACAAAAGAGGTACTAACTTCACTCCCGAAGGTTCTAACGGTGATTATGTACCTTCAAAGATTCGCTACAAAAAGGCGGCTATGATTTTGAACAAGGAAGCAAGATTCTTGTTTTCAAATTCTCCGTCTTTCAATGTGAATATGGATGATGTGACTGGTGATTATGCAGACGAAAATGCAATCATCCAAGACTACCTTGATTCCGTTTTGAAAAAGACAAACTTCCATGGTAAGTTAATCAAGGGTGCGAAGGATTGCTTTATCGGTAAGCGTATTGCAATTGTCGTTGACTTTAACAGAGATATTGGTGTCTCGATTACGTTTTTGAAGTCAATGAACTTCTTGTATGAGTTTGGTGATGACGATAAGTTAAGCAAGTTTGTTGCTTTTTATGAGACAACCGACTCTGACATTCTTTCAAACCAAGTTTGGGTGAGAAAGAGTTATCAAAAAACTGACAACGGTGTCTTTGTCGAGGAAGATACTTGGGATGGCACTGGTGTTAAACTTGCTGTGACTCTCAAAAAGACAAAGTTGCTGTTTGATGACATTCCTGCTGTTGTTATTCTGAATGATGGTTTAACTGGTGATACTCGTGGTGAGTCCGAGTTGGATTATCTCATGGAGTATGAAGCAGGTTATTCCAAACTTGCAAACTCTGACATGGATAGCGAAAGAAAGAACATGCACCCTATTCGTTATACAATTGATGCCAGTGACAACAGCACAAAGAATCTGTCAACAAGTCCCGGTTCTTACTGGGATTTACAGACAGATGAAGACAAACCCAGTGAGAACTCAATTGGTGCAAAGGTTGGTGTGTTGGAAGCACAGATGAATTATTCTTCTGCGCTGAAAACGACACTGGATAGACTTGAAAATGAAATGTATGCACAGGTTGATGTTCCTAACATTACTGCCGCACAACTTGCAGGAGTTATCACCAGTGGTAAAACCATTCAAGCATTGTACTGGGGTCTTACAGTTCGCTGTGACGAGAAGATGCTTGCGTGGGCGGCAGGTTTGATAGAGATTGCAACGGTTCTGATTGAAGGTGCAAAACTGTACAGTGCTTGTGTTGGGAAGTACACAGACGATGCTATTCCCGACATTCCTTATGACATTACTGTCGAAAACAACTATCCCATCCCCGAAGACATGAAGGAGGAGAAGGAACTGGATATTACCGAGATTGATGCAAAGGTAATGTCGAGAAAGGCTTATTTGAAGAAGTGGCGTAATCTGAATGATGCAGAAGCCGCTTCTGAACTTGAGCAGATTAAGTTAGAGAGTCAGATGCTTGACAACACCTATCTGAATTACAGTACAGGTGACACTGTAAACACAGATATGGATGCGTCAAATGATACTGGTGATAAGTCCAGTGAATTTGATGCAGGAAGTGACACTGGTGTCAACCAAGGAACTCTCCGTGTGCAGGAAAACGAAGTTGCAAGTTCAAATCAGTAAGGGGTGATTAAATGGGGTTTTGGCAAAACATATTTGGTGACTCCGCATTTTATCGCTCAATCATTGTTGCACGACAAGAGAGACAAATCAGAAGTTTCTACAAGCAGGCTTATGAGGAGATAAAAGAGCAAACTGATTACTACCAAAGTTTTGATGGTGAGAGTTTTGCTCAAAGAAGACTCCTCTTAAACCGCTTGCAGGATGAGATTTCAAGAAGAATGGATTCTGTTGACCTGCAAACAGAGAGAGTTGTCACAAGTGGTGTTATGTCAGAGGTTGAACGTGTGTTGCAAAACAACAAAACGTTTTTGAACAATCTTGGTTATACTTCTTACCAGTTAAATCCCACGCTCACTGTTAGTGTTGCTGACAAGATTGTCACTGGTAAGTTGTATAATCAGACTTGGAACTTAAGTACAGCCATTTGGGGCAACAAAGTCGGAAGACAAAGAGAAATCAGAGAGATAATTGCGAAGGGCGTTCTCAAAGGTCAATCTACAGCAGAAATTGCAAAGCAGTTAGAGAAGTATGTGAACCCTGCTAGAAAGTCACCAGTAATGAGTGGTACTTCTGCTTCAATTGACTACAATGCACAGAGACTTGCAAGAACGTCAGTGCAACACGCTTATCAGTTAGCGTTTGTAGAAGCAACAAAAGACAATCCGTTTGTGGAAGCGTATCGGTGGATTACATCGGGTGCATCAAATGTGTGTGCGCTTTGTATTGACCGAGAAACGACAGATGCGTATGGACTGGGTGAAGGTATCTTCCCGAAGGATGAACTACCTTTAGACCATCCAAACGGTAATTGTACATTTGAAATAGTTACATCGTGGACAGAGAGTGATGCAAGGGCGGCTGTGATGGATTGGATGTTCGGAGAGGGTGACGAAGAACTCAACGAACAACTTGATATTTTCGCAGAAAGTTTACGATAAATGTTGACATGAATGTCATAAAGTGGTAGTATGGTGTTGGGGCAAAATGCCCTTTTTAGGTTACCGTAAAATCGGATTAAAAGGAGAAATGAAAAATGGAAAAAAGTAAAAGTGTGAAGTTTCCGTTCAGATTACAGTTCTTTGCAGAAGGTAATGGTTCTGACGGTCAGAACGGTGACGCAAATCAAAATGGTACTGAAAATGCAAATGGCGAAAACAACAGTGCAGGAAATCAGAATGACGGTGTTGCTGAAAAGAGTCAAAGAACGTTCACTCAAGAAGAAGTTTCCCGAATGATGACGAGGGAAAAGCAACAGGGAAAGCAGTCTGTATTGAACGCACTTGGTTTTAAGTCAGAAGATGACGCAAAAAGTGCTTTTAACCTCTTGAAAGCACTCCAAGACTCACAGAAAAGTGAGCAGGAAAAAGCAGAGGAGAGTAAGAATACCGCAGTTCAGCAGAAAGCAGATGCGGAAAAGAGAGCAGAGTTGGCAGAAGCCAAACTTGCGTGTGTTGTGAATGGTGTTGACAAGGATTCCGTTGACGATGTTTTAACCATTGCTCTTTCAAAGGTTACGGATGACAAGAATTTGGATGCTGTGCTGTCTGAAATGAAGACACAGGCAAAGTATTCATCTTTCTTCAAGTCTGAAAGCGGAAATGGAACTGGTAATCCACCAAAGAACAACAACGAGGGCGGCAAGTCCAATGAAGCCGATTATGGTAAACGTATTGCAGAGAGTTTTGGTTCTAAATCAAACTCTACTACAAAAAGTAAGTTCTTTTAAGGAGGAATGAAAGATGTTAAATCAAACTGGTGTTGAGAAGGCAACTTATGGTGCGCCCGAAAAGACAATTCTCGTTGATGAGTTCAACAGCACTTCCGTTTCTGTTGTTGTGGCAAACACTGGCGTGACCGCAGGTAGTGATGGAAAGAAGATTATCAAGGCAGGTACTCCTGTTTATGGTAGTTTGAGAGCAAGAAACACCGCTTTCACTGTTTCTACTGAAACACAGGGAGCAAAACCCGCAGGTGTTATTCTCCATGATGTGGACGTTACTGCTGGTAACGCAAACAGTCAGATTGTCATTTTCGGCACGATTGATGTGTCCAAGGTTGACACTGCTGTCGCAACTGCTCTGATTGCGGCAGAAGCAAACCTCAAGATGATTCAGTTGGTGCAGTAAGTTGTTTGTAAAGAAAGATTGAATGGAGGATAATAAAATGCCTAAAACTATTTTTGATTACATTACCGCCCCGAACCTCGCTTCCTACTGGAACACCATGAACCTTGCAGAGAGTGATGCGCTGCTTGGTGATGAACTGTTCCCCAGTCAGCAGAAGTTAGGTCTGAACCTTGATTGGATTAAGGGAAAGAGTGGTCTTCCTGTTGTTCTGAAGCCCAGTGCTTATGATGCTGCCGCTCTTAAGCGTGACAGAATCGGTTTTGAGGAAATCAGAACCAAGATGCCGTTCTTCAAAGAGTCTACCATGATTGATGAGGAGATGAGACAGAACCTCAACATGGCTCTTGAGACTGGCAACAGCGCATACATTGATATGATTAACAATCGTATCTTTGATGATGAAATGAGCCTTGTTCGTGGTGCAAGAGCGCAGAGAGAGCGTATGAGAATGTCTCTGCTGACCACTGGTGCAATCACCATTTCCGCAAACGGTCAGAACTACGATTACGATTACGGTCTTGAGTCTTACCAAGAGGTTACCCCTCAAACTGCTTGGAGTGACCCCGATGCAGACGTAATCACCGATATTCGCAACTGGCAGGATGCTGTTGAAGCACAGACTGGTTCTCGTCCTACAAGAGCCGTGTGCAGACAGTCTGTTATGGCTTATCTGTACAAGAACAACCTCATTCGTAATGCGATTTGGGGTAACGATTCTACTGCTCCTACTTCTCGTACAAAGGTTAGACAGTACATCCTTGAGGAGACTGGCGTTACCGTTGTTGAGTATGAGAAGCAGTTCGTGAATGAAGCAGGAACGGTTTCCAAGTATGTTCCCGACAAGACCTTTGTTCTGTTCCCCGAAGGAAACCTTGGAACTGGTTGGTTCGGTACTACCCCCGAACAGAGCGACCTTATGAGCGGTACTGCCGCAAACGTGTCTATCGTTGACACTGGTGTCGCAATTACCACTTCCAAGAAGGTTGACCCTGTGAACGTTGACACCAAGGTGTCCATGATTTACCTGCCCTCCTTTGAGAGAATCGGTGAAATCGTGATTGCAACTGTTGCATCCTAAAGGAGAGTGGACATGGCAAGAGTTAAGATTGTAAAAGGTAAGACCGTAAAAGAGGTTTCCATTCCTGCCTATCTTAACTTCTTCAAGGACTCTGGTTGGTACATTGTGGGAGAGGAGTCACTTCCTCTCCCTAATGTTGAAGAAGTGGCAGAAAACGTTGCTGAAAGCGTTGTGGATGACGCTGATGTAGCAGACGATGAGACAAACGATGTTGAAGATGAAGTTGCAGATGAGGAATGGGAAGAAGTGATTGCAGAGGATGAGGTTGAGAAGCCCCTTTCTGAAATGAACAGAAATGAACTGATTGCAAAAGCAGAATCCCTTGGTATCGAAGTTGATGGAAAGAACAACAAGCAACTTCGTGAAGCAATCAAAGCGACCATGTAAAACAAAGTGAGGTATAGTCTATGAATGACATTGAGAGGTTAAAGATTATACTTCGTGAGAACGATTGTCCGTTTTTTGAGGACGAAGAACTTGCATTTTATCTTTCTGAAAACAACGGTGATTTCAACGCTACTGCATATCAGTGCTTGATTATCAAGTCTGAAAGCACTGCTGTTGTTTTGTCTGGTTTTGAAGCGGCAGATTCTTCTAAATACTTTAGGAGACTGGCACAAAGGTATCGTGTTAGTAACTCTGGCGTATTAAGGGGGTAGAAATGCAAGTAGAAACATTCCTGCGTAATAAAATCAAACGTCTGATACTTTGGAACGGACAAGACTTCGTTTTTAAGAGGTATGCGGAAAACAGTTATCACGAAATGACCGATGAGGTAGCAAAGACCATTGAGTTTCGTGGTGTTTTCCACGAGGGCGGTGGTTATGGTGGAATGTTGAACCAAGAGTTGTATGAGCGTGAAGGTTCAAGAGAGTTCTCCAAAATGAAACCAATGATTATCTGCTTGTGTAGTAATACTACAAAAGACTTGCAGATGGATGACAGAGTTGTCATTGGTGACAGTGAGTATTTTGTGGTTGCAAAAAACGACATGAAGAACTTACATGTTGCTTACGAAGTTTCTTTGGAGGAAGTTCAAGAACTGGAGGGCTGACATGGGAATTACAGGTTATTCTCTTGGAAAGCGGTATGCCCAAGTTGAAGTTGATGTGTCGGAGGTTACCGAAGGTTTAAATGACTTCAATGTCAGAACAAAGAGAGCGTTGTGGAAATATCTTGACCAAGATGTTTGTCCGATGCTGACAAACTATATGAGGGCTGAACACCCTTGGAAAAATAGGTCAAGGACTGCTGAAATTGGTCTTAATGCAAGAGTTGTGAAAAGCGGAAACATGAAGCGTGACGATTACTCACTTGGTGTTGAGTTGTCACACTCGGCATATAATGACAGAGGGCAGGAATATGGAATGTTTTTGGAATATGCTAGTGGTGGTTTTGATAAGAACGGCAATCCAATTGGTGTTGGTGTTCAAAACTTTAGAGCCAAAACTGGTTTTAACAAGCCATATCCCATTCTTATGCCAACTGCTATAAGAATGTCTCCCAAGGTTCTTGAGGATATGCAAGGCATTGTTGATTATTACGGTTGATGCTTATGAGTATAAAAAGAGAAGACATTGGTGATAAAACTAGCGTGTGGCAAATTGTAGCAGACGTTCTTGCTAAATACGGTTCGTTGCCAGTGTTTCCTCCTGCAACTCATAAAGGTCACTGTTCTGAACCGTACATTGTTCTGAAAGAAGATGGAGCGTCTGTGGTTGCAGGTTATTCATCTATGTATCGTTATTTTAGGATAATGATATATGTTCCGAGAAACGAGTATTCAAAGTTGGATATGTATGAAGCAGAAGTGAGAAAGGTTTTGCAGGACAATGTGTTTCCACTGTTACTGCCTTATGGTTCTCACGAAAGTGATTACTATGACGATAACTACGATGCTCACTTAAGACAAATGTTGTACAGAAACGTGTACAGAGATAAGCACGTTTAGGAAGGAGTTTGAAATGGCTGTTAAAAAGGGAACTGAAATTGCAACTATTGACGTTGCATTGGTTACCATTCAGACCTATGAAGATGGGGCTGACGAGATTATCCTTGATACCGCCAATCACATTCAAGTCGCTGTACAGTCTGAAACACAGGATGCGGTCAAGTTGATTGTGAAAGGCAGACTGATTGCACAGAAGGGTGAGCAGGTTACTATTACTGGTAATCAGATTACTCTGACTGACAATGTGTTCAACGGAGATATTGTTCAGATTTTCCAAGGTGGTACTATCAAGACTGACCCTGTGAGTGGTGATTTCATTGGTTATACGCCGCCTGTTCTTGGGTCTAGTGACACTGGTAAGTTGTTCAGATTGAACGCTTATTCCAGTATCTACAATGCCGCAGGAGTTCTTACTGGGTATGAGAAGATTTCTTATCCAAACTGCAAAGGAAATCCTGTTGCATTTGAGAGTGAGGATGGTACTTTCCGTTCTACGGATTATGTTATCAACTCTGCTCCTGCCGAGGGTGAAGCACCTTACGACATGGACATTGTTGGTGTTGATGCACTTCCTACTGTTCCCACTTCTGCTGATGATAATGCAGGCGGTGGTGACTGATAGTGTTGTAAAAGTTATACCAAAAACAACTGTGAAATCCCCTTCGGGGGATTTTTCACGATAAGGAGAAAAAAGATGGAAGAAAGAAAAGTAGTTACCCTTGATGATTTGAAGAAACTTGCACAGGGGGAGATTGTAGAACTCCCTAGTTTTGTTGGAGACGATACTATTTGTGTCAGACTTCGTAGACCTTCTCTTATTCAGATGGTTAAATCTGGAAAGATTCCTAACACACTTCTTGAGGATGCAAACACTCTGTTTACAAGTGGTGCGGCAGGAGTTGCGAGAAAGGGTGACTCTTCAAAAGACCCCGAAGCACTTGCAAAGATGTGTGAGTTGCTTGACATTATTTGCGAAGCATCTTTCGTAGAGCCTACTTACAAAGATATTAAGAGTGCAGGGGTTGAGTTGACTGACTCACAGCGTTTAGCCGTGTTTGCCTACATGCAGAATGGCGTGGAGTCTCTGAAATCCTTTCGTTAGAAGTGGAGAGGTTTTAAGAATAATAGGCACACTCGGTGCATACGATTTTTGTTGTAGACCGTCAGAAGTGATGGGAATTGAAGATGGTTACACTGCATATTGTTTTGATGAAGCATGTGCATTTATCATTAAACAAATTCGTGATGGTAAAGAGCCGATAATGCGTGTTGAAAGCGATAAGATAGTGTATAAAAAACCTTCTGATTTGTATAGAAAGTACGAACATTAAATAGAAAGGAAGTTTGCAAAGTGGCTATCAATGTAGGAACAGCGGTTGCGTATTTAGATTTAAATATGACCGCTTTTAACTCTGGTTTGCAACAAGCACAGTCCGCTTTGCAAACCTTTCAAAGTAACACAAGTACCATTGGGCAGAACCTTACAGCCGCAGGTGGGCTTTTGACAAATGTTGGTTCTTCTTTGACAAGAAACATTACAATGCCTATTGCAAGTGCAGGCAAAGAGATTGTTGAATTTGGTGCTACGTTTGACAGGTCTATGGCAAATGTTAAATCTGTCATGCAACCTACCAGTCAAGAGTTTGAGGATTTAAGAGATTCCGCTATTGATTGGGGCAGAAAGACTGTGTATACCGCTGATGAAGCGGCACAAGCACTTTACTACATGGGTCTTGCAGGTTGGGACACTGAAAAGAGTATCAATGCTCTCGGTGGTGTTCTGAACCTTGCCGCCGCAGGACAACTTGAATTGGGTCAAACGTCTGATATTGTTACTGATGCAATGACTGCATTACACTTGTCTGCTGATGGTGTTTCAGAAGGTGTTAATTCTGCTGACTGGTTTGTAAACCTGTTGGCGGCTACAATGTCTAACTCCAACACTACTGTAGATAAACTGGGTGAGTCCTTCAAGTATGTTGCTTCTGCTGTTGGTGGAATTGAGAGTCCTATGTATTCTGCCGAAGAAGCGGCAAAAGATACCGCTTTTATGCTTGGTATTCTTGCAAACAATGGTATCAAGAGTTCACAGGCAGGTACTACGTTAAGGAGAGTCCTGCTGAACCTTGAGAAGCCTACAGACACCGTTAAGGAAGGTCTTCAAGGTCTTAACATTTCTCTTGAGGATGTAGATTTCACCACAAACGGTGTGAAGGGCGTTATTGACAAGTTTAGAGGAAGTGTAAGAGAACTGCTTCCTTACTTGGACGAACAGCAGATTGCAAACTTGGCTGTGTCTGATAGTTTGTCGGAAGAAGAAGCACAGATGCAGTTGTACAATCAATCTATGGAACTGGTAAAACAGGGAGTGATTGATACTACACAACAGCAAGTTCTGATGAACATTGCGCAGGTGTCTGGTGCGTATGCTGTTGCAGGTTTAACTTCGCTGATTATGACAGAACAAGACAGTTATGATAACTTGTATGATGTTCTGAATAATGCAAATGAGTTGTTTGTAAAACATGAAGGACAGATTTATACCTTGTCAGAAGCGTATGATTTGTTCGGAGAAGATATTTACGATACTTCAAAAGGTTTTGAGATTTTGGGTGCGGCAGAAGGTATGGCTGAAATCCAAATGGATAACCTTCAAGGTGCGTGGATTCGTTTTACAAGTGCTATTGACACATTAAAAGTAAAATTGAATGACATTATAAAAGACGAGTTGCAGGCTCTCGTGGAAAAGCTGACTGACATTGTAAACTGGTTTATCGACCTTGACGAAGAACAGCAAAAGAATATTCTCAAGTGGGCGGCTATTGTTGCCGCAGTTGGTCCAGTTTTGATGATTTTTGGAAACCTTTTGAAATCAATTGGAATGATTGAGCAAGGTTTTGGTGCAATTGGAAAAGTTGTGGGTCTTGTTTCAACGCTTATGGGTCAGTTTAGTGCAGAGGTCAACACTGCACATGGTGTTATCGGCTTGTTGAAGGGTGGAATACAAGCAACATTTTCTACCATGACTGGTTGGATTGCTTTAATCGCTCTTGTTATTACCGCAATTGTTGATTTGTGGAGAAACAATGAGGAGTTTAGAGACAATGTTTTGAAGATTTGGCAAGCCATTTGTGACTTCCTTAAGTTTGTTTGGGACACAATCAAACCAGTGTTTGATGCGTTGTTTAATGCATTTATGGAAATTGCAAAAGCACTTGAGCCAATTATTGCAATGTTGGTTGATATGCTTGCACCAATTATACAAGCAATACTTGGTTTCCTTGCACCGATAATTGAAGTGGTTGCGGCGGTTGCTGAAATTATTATAAACGTTTTAACACCAGTGTTGAAGGTTTTGATAAAGATTATCGAGATTGTTCTTGCGGCTTTGAAACCAGTTTTTGAGTTTTTGGAAAGTCTGTATTTGACAATTATAATGCCGCTTGCGCAAGGAATAAAAGCTATTGCCGATTTCCTTTCAAATTTGGCTGACGTGATAAGAGAAGTTTGGGGTGGTTTGATTGAAACCGTTTTAGGTTGGGTTGATACCATCATTGATGCGTGGAACAATCTTCCGTTTGTAAAAGGTGCGAAAACTGTCCTTGGAAACATTGGAGATTGGTTCTCTGGTTTGTTTAACGGTTCTCACGAAAATGGTCTTGCTTATGTTCCGTTTGATGGATATGTCGCAGAACTCCATAAGGGTGAGCGTGTCTTGACAGCAGACGAGAATAAGGCTTATAGTGGTGGTAGAGGAAATGGTAGTAACACCACAATCAACTTCTACTCCAATGAGAAGATTGATGAATATACAGCCGCAAGAGAGTTGAGAAGAACCGTCCATGATATTGAACTTGGTTTGGTGTAAGGTGGTGTGGAATGATTACTGGATTTATTGTTGAGAATCAGACTACCAAAAAGAGAGTAACGTTGGGTCAGAAACCTGCTTACGACTATGTGTACAAAGATGATGGTCTTGATTGGGGATATGCTCCTGCTACTCATTCCACCTACTTTTATCCCGAACAGGTTGGTGAGCATATTGCAGTAACGAACATAACTGGTAGAGAGGTAACAATTACTGGTTATGTTCACTATGTTCCCGATGAAGTTGACAGAAGCAATTATGACAAGTCTGCCTATGGTGCGCTTGTCCATCAAAAGGTTCTTGAGAAAAAGGAAGTGCTTAATTCTCTTGTAAATCCCATGGATTTTGTGAGAATTATCGTTGGTGATTTCTACTTGGAGGGAAAGCCTACTCGTTCTGTTCAGTATGGTCAGACAATGGAGGAGAACAATGAGTTGTTCTGTCTGTTCGTTATGAACATCTATTGTCCAAATCCCATGTTCCACAAAGTGATTTCACCTAACACTATTGTCACTGGCAGTCAAGCCGCATGGCATTTTCCGTTGAGTATTCCCGATACTGGATTTAAGTTCAGTACAAGGGTTGACTACATGGTTATTTCTGTTGAGAATGAAGGTAACACAACTGTAGGTGGTATCATTACAATCAAAGCAGATGGTGAAGTTCAAAATCCTACAATTGAGTTGATTGGAACTGGTCAGAAGTTTACCATCAACAAAATGCTTCAAAGAAATGAAGTTGTTGTGATTGATACGAGAAATTCAGAAGACAGGGGTGTTACTGGTGGTATTACAGAAGCAGATAGCAGTTACTTCAAATATTGGGACATTGACAATGATTGGTTGCAGTTTACTGTAGGCTCTAATCTTGTTGGTTATAGCACAGACAATGAAAGCGAACTGCTTATGACTGTTACTGTAGAGATTCGTCCCGAAAGGTATGCAGTAGAGGAACAGTAAAATGCTTTTAGAGATTTATGACAAGAATACCTTTGACAG
>AUXO010701220.1_pt1 | contig 21495 bp, 36 predicted proteins | sample 768731 | NCBI WGS metagenome assembly AUXO01 (sample SAMN02715735, study PRJNA202380) | gut metagenome | biome: sheep rumen | host: Ovis aries | place: New Zealand: Palmerston North
GACCGCGTATTAGGAATTATGATGCCTAACGGTGTACAAGAAGATATTGATGATGCGATTGAGGTTTGCAAGAGTCTAAAGATACCGAATGTAACTGTAAATATTGCGGGAAGTGTTATCGCGATAGAACGGGCGATAGAAAAAAGTGGGCTGACCTATGAAGAGGGGGCTAGGATTAACACACCACCCCGTTCCCGCATGACTGTTTTATATGCTATTGCCGCAAGTGTTAATGGTTATGTGGTAAATACAAGTAATAAATGTGAAGCTTTTATCGGCTATTGCACAAAGTGGGGAGATAATGTGGGGGATCTGGCCCCAATCCGCGAATTGCTGGTAAGTGAAGTTGTGGCTATTGGTAAAACGTATGAAGAGATTCCTGTCCGCCTTATTGAGAAGGTTCCCGCAGATGGCTTGAGTGGAATGAGTGATGAAGAGAAGTTGGGGTTTAGTTATGATGAGGTAGAAGATCTTATGCAGTATAAGGGCGATGTTAATATGCTTATTCATGTTGGAGATAATCCCGCATTTAAAAAGATTTATTTGAGCTATTTGAATAATAAGCATAAAGAGGTGTGTATACCTAGTTTTGAGGTGAATGATGAATGTCTATTGGAACGATAATTGTAATGTTAGTAATGTTATTTTTAGGCTATGCAGTAGGTTATGAAGCAAGGGAGAGAGATAATGATAAGTAAAGAGGTTATTCGTAATTCTTTATATGGAGCTATTATAGGAGATGCATTGGGAGTACCTTTTGAGAATAAATCTCGCAATAGCTACAAATGGCTTCCATCTGATGGATATATTGGATATGGAACACATAATCAGCCGCCTGGAACTTGGAGTGATGATAGCTCTCTTATTTTAGCTACTATGTCCGCAATAGTAAAGAATCATGGGGAAATAGTATTAACTGATATTATGGATAATTTTTTAAGGTGGCGGAAAGGCGAGGCATTCACGCCGCATGGCATGGTATTCGATGTGGGTGGCACCACTTCCCGCACCATTGATAGATATGAAGCTGGAATAGATGTTTGGCATTGTGGTGAGTTTGATGAATTGAGTTGCGGGAATGGTTCTTTGATGAGGATATTGCCGCTTGCATTTTGTGGGGCGAGTGATGAAGAGATTAAGGCGGTGTCCGCATTAACACATGGACATGAAAATGTGTTGAAGTGCTGTAGAGATTATATTAATCAAGTCCGCGTATATGCAGATGGAAATTTTTTATTGTATAGAGATATAAAAGATATGGAAAGATGGCAAGTTAAAAGTGATGGTTATGTGATAAATAGTTATGAAGCCGCATTATGGTGTTTTTATAATAGTGATAGTTTTGAAGAATGTATGTGGAGAGCTGTTAATTTAGGCGGAGATACTGATACTATTGCGTGTATTGCTGGCGGATTAATAGGAATTGTTTATGAGGTAGGTAAGAAATGGAGAAAAGGATTGGCTAGATGGGAATGGATTGAGGAAGAGATAGATAAATTTATAGGAGTGGTATAAAAACACCACTCCTTTTTAAATGGGAGATTTTAGAGAGGTTAGAGAGGACCGTTTTTTAAAATGAAAAAAAGATTTAAACAGGGAGTGGATGCGCCAGGCGCGATTTTGCGAATTTTTTCTTATTTTTCCCACAAGGTACTCCCCCGACCTTTTTGTGACTGTACCAGCGACCGACGGACTGCCGCCCGTCAAATTGCACAAAAAGACCCCTGATTTTTTGTGCAACATTTTTTTATTAGATCGCTTGACATTTGCAGCGGTATGTGATAAGATAAAGACAGTTAAGGGATACGCCTTAACAAAAAAATCTGGTTAGTGTTAAACCAAAAAAGCACAAGCCCCAAAAAGAGGGCAGAAAGGCAAAACAATGTTACAGATAAAGGATATGTCATTGATGACATTAGAAGAAAAAGTGTCGTATATAAGCAAGATTCAAAAGGAACTTGCAGTATATAAGGCGCAAATAGAGGAGGTGAAAAATGAGCTAAAAGCTTTATATCCCAACGGAACACCCACAACGTGCGTGGGGTATAAAGTAACAGTTAATTATGAGTTTCCGATTTTTGAAACCACGAAAACACAAATCGGTACAAAAATTCATCAGACTGTAACAATCAAATAACTAACAGCTTGCAAGGCTGAAAAGCCTTGCAAGCATACAATTAAGAAAAGAGGTATATACTATGTATAGAATTTATTTTGATATTAATGACAATTTCACTACTGATTATATAGGCGCAAAACTTGCCCTGTTTGTGTTTGACTTACCTGACATAGACAGAAGAAAAGTTTTACAGACTTGCAGGGATAAAGGTACTATTATAATAACCGATGAAAAAAGCGGTTTTGAAATAAGGGTTGATTATGTGGAAACGCTTTAAGCGTTTCCACACATTAAAGGAGGTAAAATAACCATGACAAAGACAGAATATAATTTCTTTTATAGCATTTTACGGTGTGCTATAAAAAGAAAACATACATACATGATACCAAAAGAAGGTGTTGTTGTAATAGAATGCTTTATAAAAAATCAATCAAAATTATTTGATTGGTATACAGATAGTTTCGGTGTATATCGCTTTTATAAAAGCGGAAAATGTATCGGACAAATAGAGATTATAGATATTTGACTTAAAGGGCTGTTGCATTATTGCAATAGCCTTTTTTCTGCTATCAATTAGTTTCAACTAACCAATATACAAGTTAGTTACAACTAACTTGTATTTGCAAGATTAAAGCTCTAATCTTGCATTTTGTGCAAATTGCACAATTTAATCAATCTCAAATCATTATGTAATATGCACAAAAAAGCACTGTATAATTATACATTTTTGTGCAATTTGACGTTAGTTAGTCTAAACTAACCTTTGTGCAAGTTGCACAACGAAGCTTTGTTCGGTTAGTTAGTCTAAACTAACCCAAGAGATTGGCGGAGCGAATACGCCACCTAAAAGGCGTATTCGCTCCGAGATTACAGTTACTTTCATAGCGCAACTTTTTTAGAACTTTGAACTTATACGTTAGAGTTGATAAAATTTTCCCAAAACTACAAAACAAAACATTTGTACAAAATGCACAAACAAGTCCCGCATTTTTTGTGCAATATTTTTTTAAAAAGGGGATTGACAAACGATTGATTTTGCAGTACAATGGACTTGTCCAAAAGACAACAACACAAAAAATTCAAACGGCGGTCAAACGCAAGTCCCAAAAGCGGGCGGAAAGGAAAACACTATGAAAAGAATAATTGATGTTACAAGAATGGAAACGAGAAAAAACTGTTTAGAAGAGATTAGCAATAATCTTTTCAATATTACAATGATTCTTTTAGATATGGATGAACGTATCGGTTTAACCGATGAAGATGAAAATTTAGACAGAATTATACGCAGAAAAGAATTAAAAATCGACAGAGAAATAAGGGATTTACACACAGCTCTTAGCTGGATAAATCAAAATAGCAACTTTATTGAAGAAATTGAAGTTAAAAAAGATTATGGTAATACAGAAGAATGTATCGAAGAACTAGAACTTGTAGAAAGCATCATAGGTGAAGAGGAAGAGGCGTAAGCCTCTTCCCCAAAAGGAGGAATAAATATGAAATACACAACAACGACTTATGAATTAGAGTGTGCAATAGACGATGTAAACATCTATATAGAAGAACGTCGCGACAGGGTCAACCGCTTATGTAAGGCAAAAGGTTATATGGTAACGCCTGAAGCTTTTGAAGTTTTTATGGGTGCGGCGCTTGACCGCAAAGCAAAACTCGAACAGCTGAAAAGCTTGCTTGAAGAGTTTGAAAACGAAGACTTTATCACAACAGGTGTAGATGAAGTAGAACTTGAAATGAACCACTTATTTGGAAAAGATATATATTAATAATCAAGCGGGCTGGGAGTAAAATCCCCAGCCCCCACAAAAGAATGGAGGAATAATAATGAAAAGATTAATTGCGGAAATAATAATATATTTAATGGGAATAGGTTGTGCAATCACAACCCATCCAACAAACAACACAGAATGGGCTATAATTAGTTATCCTGACGGTACAGAAATCCAAGGAGATGTAGCTTATAGATGGGAACAAAATGGAGAAGAGCACGTTGTGTTTATGAATGGAAAGGAGTATATAATAGAACTTGAATATGTAGACTTCCATTAAGGAAGTCTACATACAATAGTAAATGAAAATGAAAAATAGAATTTAAAAATTAAAATTTTAAAAAAGAGAAATGAAAATTTTAAACCCTTCTTTGTGCACTTTGATTTTTTGCGGGCAGTGCACGATATGTAAACATCGTGCACTGCCCGAAATCACAGTTGAGCTATATACCGCAATTTTTTGCTACATTTTGCAACTTATACAATCTTGAAGTGCATTCCCGCAACTGTACAAAATGCACAAAAAATTTTTTAAATTTTGTGCAATTTTTTGCTTGACTTTTCTTTTGTCCTATGGTACTATGTAATTACAAACAAAGCAACACACCAAAAAACAGAAAATCAAAATTTTCAAAAAAATTCAAAAAAAGGGGGTTGACAAAATTTAAAATATGTGCTACAATGTAAATGTAAACAAACAAGGGGTAAAAAGTCCCCGACAAAACAAGGAGGAAAAAATATGAAAAAAGTTTATGTAGCATTTATGACATGGAATGACGACACTAAGGATATCTTTGATATTTACGATTCACTTGAAAAAGCTAAGACTATTACGGCTTTGGCTGAGCGTCAAAATTGGTATGACGGTGCAAAATATGAAATTAAAGAATACGAAGTATATTAAGGGGTTGGGGCTTAGCCCCTTCCCCCACAAAAGGAGGAATAAAAAATGAAAAAAGCAACCACAATTAAAGAGGATTTTTTAAACTATTTTGAAAAAGTTAGTCTACTTGACAAAAAGGCGGGTATGCTTTACTTACAAGCACAATATACAGGGGAAATTAATAGAGTCCCTGCTATAGAAGAAATCCAACGTCATCAAATAGGATGTTATATTGCTGAAATTCAAGCCTTAGCCAATTTTTTCATAGCTGTTAGTCTTTGGAATGTGTGTACAAGCCAAAAAGAATATTATATTTTTGAAGATGGCAGACTTGTAACAATGTTAGAAATACAATAAAACAAAGGGAGGCGGTTAAAACACACCGCCTCTATAAAAGGAGGAATAAAAATGATAAAAAGAGTTAAAAAAGTAAGCTTATGCTTGGGCAGGCATAATATGCCTGTTGCAGTGGACGGAAGCATTTTCCCCACACAGGTTGATCCCCTTAATGTAGAGGGATTAGAGGAAGAAGCATTTATGCAAATTCATAAACTTATTAGAATGAACAATATCCATGAAATACATTTATATGTAACGGGTTTAAGTGTAGCACTTTTGGCAGTAATAAATGCGTGGCATCAGTATAAAATTCTTGCCCCGCACAACAAAACAACATTAATATGTTATCATTACAACAGAGATGATGATACATATTATGCACAAACTATAATCTAAAAATTTGAGGGGGCGGCAAAACGTCCGCCCCATTAATCAAAAGGAGGAAATAAAAATGTTATTATCAAGTAAAACTGTTTCAGAAATTATCTGCAAAAGAAAAGCAAGAGGATTAGATACTTTTACACCTATTGAAGTTTTAAAATTATTAAAATATTTTTCAAACACTTGGGATGATGCAAGCTGTTTTAGTTTCTTAGTATCAGACGGCTTGGGTTTGTTAGAGCGGGAAGAGGCGAACAAAATATTAGTAGAAATTCAAAAGGAAAATGAAAACAAAAAACGAAAAATAAAACCTTTTGATAGTTCAAAATTCAATTTAAAAATCTATAATTTAGAAAAGGAGTTCTTTAAAATGTAAAAATAAAAGGGGTAAGGGGAAAATATCTCTTACCCCCATAACATTTTTTAAGGCGCGGAAATTGGATATTCTTTTTCATTTTTCTGCGGAGCGTACACTATGCGTCAACATAGTGTACGCTCCGAAAATGCAATCAGACTGTATAGCGCAACTTTTTCATAGCTTTTAGCATTATACAATATATGTCTATATTATCCCATAATTGGCAATATTTGGCAATTTGCATATATGCAATAATAGTGCTGATCTTGCGAAAAGGTGCTGATCTGGGGCTGATGCTTTTTTTTGTGCTTTAATAGAAGGAAAAATTTTTTTGATTTTTTTTTAAAAAATGCTTGACATTTTTATTCTTTGGAGGTACAATGTAATTAATCAAGCAAGGCAAGGTAACAAACCAAGCTTGACAAAGTCAAAACAAAATTTCAAAAATTCTTGAAAAAGTACTTGACAAATCATTTTGTTAGTGCTATAATAAAGAAAAGCTCAGCAAACCAGCCTTCGGGCTTTAAAGGTGTGAACAGTGAGTTTAAAGGGCTTTTCAAAAAAATCAAGATTTTTTGAAAAAAGGTCTTGACAAAGTAAAACGCTTATGTTATAATAAGCGTGTAAAGCAAAAACGGCGGAAACGTCAAAATGCTTTACAGTCAAAAACTTTTTTCAAGATTTTTGAAAAAAGGGGTTGACAAACCTTCGAAACTGTAGTATAATATAGATAAGCTACAAAGTGAGCGAATTAAGAAACGGTTTCCGTAATAAGTAGGCACTTTGTAGGGCGGAATGGGGTTATCCGCCAAACTAACAAGGGTACTACCATACCCAAATTAGACGACTTAGCCCACCGAAACTTGACAATGATATAGCGGTAGTCTATTCGCAGGAGTGTGGATAGTGTCGCTGAAATGCGACAAAGGTAGGTAGCCGTGGAGTCGGTGGTAATTCCTACTTTTAGGGTAGCACTCTGTAGGGGATAGGGGAAACTATATCTTCATAAACTGACCGTAACAGTCTAACAGGTGGCAAATATGCCAAACTCAAAGTAGCCCTTAAAGTATTGCTCAGTAGGCGCACTTTGCAAGTCAGTTCAGTTATTAGCAGGGTAGCACTGTTAACAGGCGGATTCTATCAATAGATAGACTTGTGATACTACATTGTGCAAATAGGAAGGCAAAAAATATGCGGTCGCAGGGGTTGAAACGTATCGGTCATATCAATGTTGGTGGGCGATAAGAAAAAAATTCAAACGCTTGAATAAAGTTTAAATAAAGCTTTTATCAAGCGTTTGAATGTGCCTTTAAGTTAATAAGTGCTTTACTTGTTAGCTTAAAGGTGCAAAAGCATCAAGCCATATAACAAAAATAAAAATTAAAAATGAAAGGTGGAATTTATTATGGCAAAAACTGAAAACACAAAAAAGGTAATGGAAAGAGTAATTATCAACGGCACATTAAGAACGGAAAAGCTCAGACTTGCGGACTTAATGGCAATTCTTAACGGCGAGGAAAGAGAAGCGGCTATTATTAATGACCTTAAGGCATATGTCGCACATAAGCAGGAACAGAATGAAGCCCGTAAAACTTCGTCCAAAGTGGACAAGGAAAAGGCGGAAATTCGTAAACATATCCGCGAAGCTGTTGTGGACTTCCTCACTGAAAATGAAGGCTGGTATACGACTACTGAAATTATCAAGAAGAGTCCTGCGCTCGGTCTTAATGACTATTCCGTAAGCGCGGTAGCAAATGTGCTTACTGCGCTGAAGGGTGAAGGTATTGTAGTCAATGAAAAGGACAAGAAAGCAAGCGTTTACACGTTAGCTAAATAAGATTTGCCGAAAGGGCGGAGTTTATCCGCCCTTTTAACAAGTCTTATTTAAGGCTTGCGGTTGCGGGTGGGGCTATCGTAACAAGCCCACAAGCGCCAAATATCTTAAAAAAAAGGAGTTGGTTAAATGGCAAGAAAAGCCAAAAAGTTCCTTGTGCTGGATTGCGAAACTGCGACAATCCCGCAGGTGTTAGGTATAGAACTCACACCCGAACAAAAGCAGTCAATAAGCGTAACAAAACCCATTATCTATGATCTTGGTTATAAGATTATGGATAGAAGCGGGTACACCTACAAGTCTGCGAGCTATGTTATAGCGGATTGTTACTATGATACAAGGTTGTTTGAAACAGCCTATTATAAGAGCAAACGTCCGCTTTATGAACAAGCTATCACAGATAACACTATGCAGGTAAAAACGTGGAAGGAAACCTACCACGAATTACTTGCAGATATGCAAAATGTAGAATTTATCGCGGCTTATAATGCGGCATTTGACTTCAAGAAGGCTATACCTTTTACCGCTTATTATTTCAGAAATCGAAATCAGAAATGGTTTGCGGGTAAAATGGAAGACTTTGTAAGTAAAATAGCGGCAGGGGATAAGAGTGCAATTGGAAATAATCCGAATTACCTTAATCCTGAATTTATAATTCGTGAGGGCGAAACAGTCCCTATCGTTGACATTATGCCAATGGTACTTGAAAGAGTATGCAATACCCGCAAGTACCGCAAATGGTGTATTGACAATGGAGAGTTGTCCGCAAGTGGTAAATATTTCTCAGGTAGGGCGGAAAGTGTATATCGCTACATAAGCGGAAATACTGACTTTGACGAAGATCACACCGCATTAGCTGATGTAGAAATTGAAGCAGAAATGCTTTTGAAATGTCTTGCAAAAGGTAAGCCTGTCTTTGAGATAGGCTGTTTCGGTGCCCGCAATTTAGGTACTGTCAAAGACTTTAAGGCGGTGAATGGCTATGACTGTGAAACATAATGGACAAACTATTAATTTGTCTGATGATGAAATCAAGGTTGCAATGCGTAACCTTGATTTGTCAAAAGATGAAGCAATAAAATTATTGCTCGATGACCTTGAAACCACTCATAAGAAGTGCGCAAATGCGGAGGCAGAAGCCTTAACGCAAAAGGCAAAAACTTCTGGTGTTCAAAGGCAGATGTGCTCAACGGGCGTAATTGCCAAAAGCAAAAAGAAACGCCCTCCCCGTCCGCTTGATGTGGATAAAGCGGATATTATAACCGCAGTAAAGGATTTCCTTATAACTGCTGGTTATGATAATGTTGAGGTTATTAATCCTGCTAAATTAGTAGAATTTGACCTCGGCGAAGATAGGTATGCTGTAGACCTTATTCGCAGAAATAAGAAACTTGCAGCAAAGAAAGCAGCAAAAGCTAAATCGAAATAACAAATAGTAATTCTTGCGGGTATGGTTAGCCCTGCCCGCTTACAAAATGAAAGGTGGAATATATATGAACGATACAATTACAACTGTAGTAAATGAAATAATCAGGAGCAAAACTGAAAAAGAGGATAAACTTGCAAGAGCTGAAAAAGCTATAAAAGAAGCTAAAGAAGCATTAAAGGAAGCCCGTAGGCAGAGACGAATTGCTAAAGGGACATTAAAGAATATAGATTGGAAACAATCAGCAGAAAATATGGCGAAGTTACTTAATGAATTACCTGCTGGTACAAAGTTTACGCCAACTCAGTTAGCCAATATCTATGCCTTGGCGTATCCTACAGATAAAGACTTTGGCTTATTGCATATACGTTGTATTAATCCAAAGACTCGTCACTGCCACATATACGGCGGCTATATAGTCGTAGGTTTAGAGCAGGATGATAAAGGTAACTACTATCGCGCACAAACTGCGGAGGTACTTAAATTATGATATTATTTATAATATGTAATTTCTTAAATGTGGTTATGCAAACCATTAAAAACATTGTTACCGTTAAGGGCGGCAAAATCAGTGCCGCCCTTATAAACGCTGCCGCATTTAGTTTCTATACTTATATTCTGATTTTAATATCAGATGGAGGTGTTTCAACTACTGCCAAGTGTGTCATTGTGGGCTTGTGTAATCTTGTAGGGGTTTACTTCGTAAAGCTTGCAGAAGAGAAAAAGCGCAAAGACAAACTGTGGAAGATAGAGCTTGCAGCAAAAGCAGAAGAAACATTGAAAATTGGAAATGCCCTCTGCGATGCAAATGTCAGCTTTAACGGGCAAACCACAGCTACTGATGATTATACAATCTATCAGATATACTGTGAAAGTCGTGAAGAATTTACAAAAGTTTGTGCAATAGTTAAGCAATACAACTGCAAAACTTTTGTCACAGAACAGAAATATGAAATATAAAAAGGCGGGCGCTGGGTGGTTTTCACCCGTGCGCCTGTTCCCATCTTTGCCCCGAATTTTTACAATCTAAATTTTGAAAACGAAATATCTAATATAATAACCTAAAAAGGACGTGATTATTATGGCAACAATAGAATTAATGCCAAAGGGCATTAAAATAACTATAGATAATGAAAAATATAACTACACCTTTTTCCCGCAGCAGTGTGATAAGTTGCCTTATGAGATTGGTACTTTAGTTACCAATGAATTTAAGTTACGTGCAGACATTTATCGGGAATTAAACAAGGAAAGTCGCAAAATCTATCCTAACATAAAGAGAATATTACCAGAGTTATTTCGGGTTTTATATTTTGACCGCAATAACAAAAACAAGTTGGCAGTTCTTGAAGTTGGATTTGAGTACATTTGTAACTTGTCCACTTTGTCTAATGATGGCAAAACGTATCTGTTGGAAAATTTACTTGCTGATTCTTACTATTTCAATGATATCAATAAAGTATATAACAAATTATTAATGGAAACAATTGATGAAGCCGTAAATAAAATTATAACAGGTCAATATGTTTCTCGGGGCACAATAGGAAAAGCATATGTTGAAAAGGTAAATAAAAAGGTATATGCTGTTCAATATGAGCCTTACAGCGATGTTTTAACTATGGGCGATTTTATACAATACCACCAAGAACCACTTTTTACAAGAATGGTTAAAATTTTAAGAAATGAAAATACAGTTATCCAAAATACAAAAAAAGAAATGGAGAAGTTACGCGCCATTGCTTTAGAAGATGGATACACTGAAAATTCCTTAAAGATAGAGCTTGCTGACAATATAAGACTTCCTGATTGTTACATTTTAAGCGCACGTTTAAAAAGGATAGCAGAAATTGCAGATAAGCTTGGAAACAATTGCGTAACTTGGAAAGAGCTGAAAAGCTATCAACAAGTAAATGATTGCTTAAATCAGTTAGAAGCAGATTTGGCAAATGCCAGAAACGCAGAAGAAAATCAACGCTTTGCAGAAGTTCAAAAGGCGACATTAAAGGAATATGAAAATGAAACATATAAAATCATAATTCCTTTGAATGTTGGGGAGTGTATTACCTATGGAGATCGTCTTAGTAACTGTTTAGGGCATTTTGAATGGGATAACTACCTTAGACTCAATAAAAGAGCGGCATTTGTTGTTTTAAATAAAACAACAAATAAATATGTGGCTTGTGTTGACATCAGCTTATCTAACAAGCATTTATGTCAGTGCTTAGGTCCTTGTAATAGTACCATAACAGACCAAAATCTGTTATCCTTTATACACGATTATTTAAACAATATTATAAAAGCGAGGTGATAAAATGTGCGAAAGATAATAAATCGTATTACTCATCTTACTAATGATGAGTGTATGATAATTATGATAGCCGTAGGCATATTTGTCTATGGCTTCTTCTTTGGTTACTGCTGTAATATGTAAATAATAATTTAAGAAAGGAAATGATAATTATGAGAGAATCAATAGGCGGAATGATGATAAGAAAGATGATCGAAGCAGCAGAAGCGAATATGAGAGAGGAGAAAATAGAAATGAAGAATACTACTACTGAACCCAAAACTTATAACTGTGCAGTATCTTTATCAACAGAATATGTAATAACAGCAAATACACCAGAAGAGGCGCGCGACAAGGCGGCAATGAAGTTTATGGCGGAAGCCACAGACGATACACCCCACGAACTTTTCCCGCTTGTTGAAATTAAAGAAGCAAATGCAGAGCCAGATGATACCGATATGTGGGCAGAATTAATACAGGAAGAAAAAGCTGGTATAGAGGAAGATGACCTTGACTGGGATTATGAAGAAGATAAAGAAGAGCCCTTACCATATCATTATCGCTATTATGAAGAAGACCTTGGAATTGAATCAGACTCTTATGAGTTTGGTTTTGAAATGGTTGCAGACATTGTAGAGAAGTTCCGCTTAACAGTCGAAGAGAAAGCAGAGTTGGAAAGAAAGGTTGCACTTCTCCAATTCGGCGATTCCGACACTTTAACTCTTCCATATGCGGAAATTATAGTAACCTTACTTGACAAATGAAAATCCTTGCACCACAAGCGGGCGTAATCCAAAACCAAAAATGGGTTCTCGCCCGCCCATTTTAGAAAACTGAATTTTAATATTAGGGCTGTCCGCCCAAAAGGAGGAATAAATATGAAGATAACCGCAGAATTTGAAGTTTACTATACTACCAATGACACTATTGAAATTTCAGAAGAAATCAATCCCGCTGATTTTGATAACGAAGATGAAATTTATGATTATATTCGTGAACAAGCAGACAAAGAAGCAAGAAAGGCAGGATATTATTCTTTCGGTGAACCCGATATGGACTGTGTTTCTTATTATGAAGATGATGAGGAGGAATAAAAGAAAAGGAGTGATAATATGTTTATAGTTTATGATGATTTTGATGAAAAATATTTAGGTTGCTTTAAGGCAAAAGAAACCGCAGAAATCTTTAAAAAGGAATATGCGGAAAAAACAGGATATAACGAAGATGATATTATTATCTTAATAGTACCATACTGTCCTGAAGTAAAAGACGTTCTTTCCCCATCCACCTATTACGTTACAATTCGCAATTATGCGGAAGCAACATTCACGATAGAAGCCAACAGCGAAGAAGAAGCCGAAGAAGAAGCATACAAACTGTTTGACAATGGAAATGATTTCACCTATACAACTGAAATAGTTGAAACTCATAAAGAAGAAAGTTGAGAAAAAAGGGGCTTGAAATATAGCCCCTATTTAACAAAAGAAAGCGAGGTAATATAAAATGTTTAAAAGAATAACTACAAAAAGCGAATATCTTAAAGCAATAGATGTCTCAAAGTTACCTATTACTTATGAAGATAAAATCGCGGTTAATTTATTCGGAAATGAAATTAAGGTAGAGCGGGACCCATGGCTTTGGCATTGTCATTTGAAAATAACAAACGCCTGCCAAGCAAGATGTAAATTCTGTGTTGAGCAGAATGCAACTTGCAAAGAGAATGCAATGCTTTATATTCAGCGTGTAGATGAAATGCTTACAGAAATGGAACAGGCGGGCATTCTGTTCTCTGTATCTTTAACAGGTGGAGAACCTACTCTGTTTCCTAAGTTTAAAGAGTTGTGTGAAGTTCTTTCCAAACATAAAATTCATTTTCTTACTATGAATACAAATGGCGGAAAGCTGCTTGATTACTTATCAGTGATAGACGGCTTATTTGATTTTATAAACATAAGTCGACATTCTATTGACGATAATCGCAACTACGCAATATTCGGCACAACCAATATCCCCGATATTGCAAAACTTAAATTGATTAAGCAAGAGTTAAAGCAGACGAAAATGCGCATCCAGTGCGTTATGTATGAAATTAACAACTTAAAAGCTTTTAAAGAGTTTACGCAGGCTTATGATTTTGCTGATGATATTTCTTTCCGCAGACTTATGAAGCTGCCTGATGAGTTCGGCATTGAGTATGAAACTCACGATGACATTTATGAGCAGATACTTGAATATGCTTTTGATACTTATGAATTAAAAGAGCAAACTATTCAGGACTATTACGTTTATGAGATATGGAACAATGGTGCTACCGATATTACTTTCAGCTATGCCAATATGGATATGTTATCACAGGTTGAAGAACAGGAGGCGGATAACATATGCAGAGAGTTTATTGTTCATCCTAATGGAACTGTTGCGGGAAGTTGGATAGAGGGGCATAAAGTTATTAAGGCTGGGTTCTGTTAAAGACCCAGTCTTTCCGCCTCCTTGCAAACTTTAAAAATTTTTGTTATAATATAGGTAACAAAAGATAAAGAAAGGAGGATAAAATATCTTATGTTACCTATATCCCAAGAGGAAGTAGCAGCTTTACAAATGATATTAGCCTTTGTTCCAGTGCGGGACTTACTTATCGCGGCACAGGCTGGCTTTGACGATGTAGATACTACCACTTCTAAAGAGAATGCAGACTTATGTTTTAAAGCCATTAAAGCATTTTTAAAGTAAGTTTGCACCGAGGTATTCTGAAAACGGAATATCTTGGCGTTGAGAACATGGATTTAGGTCTCAGATATTTTATCCAGGGAATGCGATTTAGCGCGGATTTTCGCAATTTCCCCAAAGTAAAAAACAAAATGGAAATTTCTACGGGCGGCAGACTGTGAGGTCTGCCGTTTCCACCTTTCCCTCATACCGCAGAATTTTCTGGATTCTTGAACACCATAATGAGAGTCCCCCTAAAAATCCCGAAACCTCTCTATACCGCAAGAGAAAGTAATATACCGATTTCCGCAACAATAGCTTAAACCAATCATAAGGAGCGAGCGCAGCAAATGATTTGACATTTTTAAAAATTTATGGTATAATAAAATAAAAAGGAGAAAATTTATGTCATCAAAAACACAAAAGACCTCAATCATAGATGAAAAGACTTACGCCGATTGTAAAGAGTTCTTGCGCCAATGGATAGAAGAAGATAAAACTTATCCACAGGCGGATCTCATAACAGCCTGTTGTGTAATGTGTTGTTATTTAGCCCAAGAGGTTGCTAACTTAACTCAACAACAGCAATCAAATGCGGGAACAGTATTTGGCTCTATTATAGAGCAAAATAAGTCATTTTTAAACAATATTGCGAATAAGTCTTCATAATCTGCACAAAAAATGTATAATTTAAGGGTAAAACGACTGTTTTACCCTTTTATTTTTTGCTTTTTATATATATCCCCTCTTATTATAACAAAAATTTATAAAAAAGTCAAGTTTTCTTCATATTCTCGCTCTTTCCGGCGGTTTTTGGATTAAAAAATACTCAAAATCCTTTATTTTTCTTGACAAAATTAAAAAAATATGATATAATTAGAGAGAGAATATTATATATTATAATATAAATAAAAAGAGTGAGAGTTCGTCTCTCACTCTACAACAAATAGTTATTCACTATCTATAATTAAACTAAGGGCAAAGAAGATAACTAACTTTAGAATAGAAAGAGGTGGATAGAAGTTAAAATTTAATGTAGCTAATTTTCTTTATTTGAGGGAAAGGAAGAGGATGTGGATGGTTATGTGGAGAGAGTGGGGGTGGGGCCCACGCACTCCATTTTCCCTTTCAATTCTCCTTCGTCATTTCTCTTCCCATCCTTGTTTTTACTTGCCCTTCCCATTTTTCCGTATCATTTTGCATTAACTTTTATAATTCGTATCTTCCCCTTACCACATTCTTCCCATTCACACCATCTACTTAACTCTTCCAATCTCTTTTTCTTTTGACTACTAAAAGTGGTCTTAGCTATATCAAACCACTCAGCCAATTCCGCAAAACTCCATATACCCACTTCTAAATCTGCAGGATTTCCTGCTCTTATTGATCGTGCCATTTGACCTCACCTCCAAATCAAAATTCAAAAATGAAAATGAAAATTTCCATAAGTAATTCTTTAATAATTCCTATGACGCAATCTCTTCTTTACATCCAATTCCTTCCCATACCGCTCTTTAAACATATTCCCTATTTGTCTCCCCAGTTCTGCATAACTATATTTCTTCACAACCGCCTCCGCTGTTTCTTTTGCAAAATCTACACAAACTTCTTCTAATTGTTCCATATCAACTTTACTCGGTTCTCTTATTTCTTCACTATCTTTTACAACAATAGTATCTATTGCATAAAACTTTTTTGAAATCAAATTATCTAAATAAAATATACCTGCCGTAATTCCTTTTTTTGTAGATTCACCCTTTTCTAAAATATCTTCTATTTCTTGCTCATGCTCCAAATAAAATACGCGAGAATCAAAAAAACTATTTTCAAAATCAAAATTTTTTAAAAGTAATTCTTCTAAAGCCAACATTATACTAAAATATTCTGCTTTAATAACTTTATCAATTATAATTTGTTTTTTCTCATCTATATGAAAATTAGCATATTCTTTTAACTTATTTCCATAATTAGTCCAATATGCTGTAATAGAAGCACCAGTTACACCAAAAAATTTACCTAAATCCGCTTTTGTTATTTTTCCTTCTTTTAATATATATCCCATACTTTTCCTCCTTTTACCAAGCTAATACCGGATGCTCATTAAAATATTCAAGTTGTTCTTCTGTAAAATAACCATTTTCTTTCAACCAATTAAAAGCAGTTACTCTCCACTCACAATAATGCACTCTTACTATAACTCCAATATAAGCCTCCATATCTAACATAAAACCTTCATATAATTGAGAATGAATTTCTCCTAACGCTTCTTCATAATCTTGTTTACTAATATGTCCAGCTTCATATTCCCCCGTTAAATGAGAAATAGTTTCTGCATTTTCAATATCACCATACCATTTTTTTAATAAGTCCTTTTTTATTTTTTGTTCCTTTTCAGTCATAGGTCTACGATTACCATTTTCATCTACAACCATATAATAATATCTTCTTCTACCAGCTTGACCATCATACTGTTTTCCAGATATACCAATACCAAAAAATTCTTTGTATTTTTTAAGAAGATACTCATATTGTGTATTAGGTTTTAACCCTAATTTTTGTCCTATTTCTTTAGACATTAATCCATTTTCTTCTTTTACAATACAATAATAATTATCTCCAAAACGTCTAGTAATAAATTGCCCAATCCATTTTTGGCGCTTTTCTGCTTGTTTTTCATAAGGTTCTTCTTTAAGAACTTTAATAATATTAATTTTACCAGTATCTGTAATTTCAAAATCAGCATAATATTTAAGTTCTTCTAATTTTTTTTGTTTATTAGCACAAAAACTTGATGGAGCTATACCCATCCATCTTGCTATAGTAGCATTAGAACATATACCTTGTATTAAAGGTTGTCCCTCTATTAAAGTTACTAATTTTTTACCCATTTTATTCTTTCTCCTTTATAATTTTTATTAGAGTTTTTTCAAACTTCTATATATTATAAAAATTACAAAAGATAACCTAAACATTTTTGACCAAAATATTTTTAATACAATTATTACTCTCTATTTTACAATATATAATCAAAAACATTTAGGAAAAATTTTTCTCTATTACTTCCCTATAAGAAAAAATTTTTCCTAAATGTTTTATTATGATAAAGTGTGCGGGAATAGGTACTAACCCACCCCGCACATCAAGATCATATTTCTTAATTTCTTAATCTCTGAAAATCTTCACTATCATATTCTTTCAAAAGTATTTGCTTAACAGAATAGTTTTCTTCCCAATTTGTAATACCTTTCCTAATTTTAAGAAATACCTTTTCTCCACTTTTATCAAAAATAATTTCCGCACAATTAATTTTATCATATTTCTTTAACCATTTTATTCTTTCAATTGCTGCGGAATTAAGGTCTTCGATAAGTAAATCAAGCTGTTCTTCGTTATATACTCCATTTACCGCCGGAGTATCATTAAATGGCTCTTGCCAATGTACTATTGTATAATATTTCATATTTTCTAATCTCCTTTTACTTAATCCTATTGCAAAATTATTGCATTTGGAGCGAAGCGACAAATGCGGCACCGATCCAACGGGTGCATCCGTTGGTCGAGTGAGTAGCGTAGTGAAGCACGTAGTGCTGAACGAAGCGTACGAACCGAAAGGTAGTGCGAAGCACTACCATTATCAATATTTCTCAATTCCCGTATTACCTAAATCATACAGTGCAGCCAATCGATTTTGTCGTGCATCATTTAAAAGTTCGTTATAATGACTATCTATATCCCGCTTGTCCGCCTTCTCAAAGCTATCAATAAGAGCTAATGACCCCTCATTCAATCTCTTCAACCACATCATCACATTATCTTTACTATTGTTCTTTTGCAAAACATCAACAACAGCATCATACTCCATTAAAACTACACCTTGTACAAACATATTTTTAATCCACCTTCTTTACTTCATATTGAATTAAATAAGAACCATTATTAGTATCATATTCAATATATTTAAGTTTAAAAGAGACATCTATAGATTCAATATCTTTAAGATCTTTATGCCGTGTCATTAATTCAGTTACTTGAGTTGTCATTAAGTCTACTATAGCTTCTTCTGCTTTTTCTTTTGTCCTAAAATGACTGCAGTAAACAGAATCCTCCTTTTTAGCACCATAAAACCCACATTCACCGCTTTTAACTACTATTGTATAATCCCCAATTAACTCAAGTTCATCTTCTTCAACTTCCATTACAATATCGTTGGTTTCAAGCTTAAAAACATAAAAAATTCCATTATCTTTTATACGAATCTCTTGTATTATCAATTCATCTGGACAATATACTCCTTTTTTAAATCCTACCCTATCCCCTACTTTAAACTTTGGTATTGTCATTATTATTCTCCTCCTCATAAGAATATTTAATTTCAGAACAACCTATATACATACCATCTGCCCATTTCTTAATACATACTTCAAAAAAATTAGTATATTCCATTAAGTTAATAGTAGTTGATTTTGAAATATTCTTGCTAATATCTTTTAATGCTGCGGCCAGTGCTTCTTCCCGCGTAACAGGAGCTTTTGTAAGTTCATCCTCTCTAATTCCACTGTAAGTATAATTTTCTCCACCATAAATTACACCTTTATCAGTTATATGAATAGAATCAATTTTAAACTGCTGTTTATGAACACCATCTCTATGATGATATATTACAATATCTCCAATATTAAATTTAGTATTCATTATTCACCATCTTCCTCCCATTTTTTCACAAATATACAGTAGTCTTCAAGAATAGCAACAGTATCAGATATCTTATACTTATACTCTTTACCTTCTTTTATTGCGGCACTTGCTTGTTTTGCAACCACTTCCCGCATATAACTAATAGCTTCTTCTTTTGTATCAAATTTTGCTATATACCAAGGTAAGCTATATGTACTATGAAGACTAGCAAAGACCGCATATTTAACTGTTGGTACTGATTCAAGAAAATAAGCGGGAATAGGTACTATATAGCCGTCTTTTGTTTCTACAGTATAGAAATCATCAGTTTCAAAATACCTATCTATCGTAACCTCTTCTCTGCAATACTCTTTAACATTACGAACATAAACGTCATTCTCTAACACATCGTCAAAATATCTAACCCCTGTTTTAGGAAGCTCTTTTTCAACTATTTTTACCTTATCGCCTATCTCAAACTTAGTATTCATCACTTGCTCTCCTTAAAAAGAAAAAGTTCCTGCTGCTTTACTCATACAATTCGCGGGAAACCACCACTTCATTCCATCTTCAAATTCAACTCGTACAACATCTTCTTCATTTATTTCTATAACTCTTCCAATGTTCCCCTCATAATTAAGATACATTGACATAGAACTGTCCCAATATTTTAAGCTATTAACCTTTATTTTCACATACTCTAAATCAAAATGTATTATTACTAAATCTCCTATTGCTACCATTATTTACCCTCCTTAACTTCAATCAAAGTAAGATAAGGAAATCTTTTTTGTATATCTTCAAAACTTGTAAATATCCACGCATCAGTATATCCGCCAATATTAAGTATACCCTTCTTTACTATATATACATTTCCAACCTTTAGTGGGCCATCTGCAGTAGCTTCAACTACATAAAACTTACCGCTCCAACCTTCTTTATCACCTATTGTTTCTTTAATTTCCGCAAAGCGGGCAGCAGTAAATGACTTATTTACATCTTCAATATTATTGAATTTATTATACGGATATCTATGTATCATTCCATTAGAACGATAATATAAAGTACCATTTTCTATTTCTACTACTTCTCCTACACCCCACTCTTCACTCGCATGAACACATATCAACTCCGCATTATAAGGCTCTACCTTCTTTTCTTCAACATCAATAGCTTCCCAAGCTATATCATAAGATTGAGGACCAATACCGCAAAAAGAACAATTTACACCTAAATGACTAATTACGTTGATTCTTCCTTTCATTCCTCTAAATTGTTCATAGATACAATACTTGTTAACACTAATCCAATCATCAGAACAAAGTGAATGTCTTATGTCATCAACATGCTCTAATTCATCTTCTGCGATCCATTGGCCAATATTATCTAAACTATAAACAAACTTATAATTTTTAACTTCTATTATAAATATTTGATGTACCCTACCCTTATATCTTACAAGTTCCCCAATATTCCATTCTGGCTTTACTCTTGTTAATTCATCTATTCCCCAATTAGCTACACCATTATCTAAATGATATGTTATAGGTTGGCCAATATTTGCTATTATTGATGTAACTAATCTTACATAATTATTATTATCATCATTTATTGCTACATAATCACCTAATTGCAGTGCTCCAGCATATCTTATCATGGTCTCGTTACCTCACTTTCAACATAACATTCTATTATTTCGTCACCAAATTCGTCTATTGCCTTTTCCGCAATCTCATAAGAAGAGAAATAAACTGCACCAATTAACTTTTGAAAAGTATTAGAGGTTATCTCTAATTTTTCATTTGTAACATTATAAGTTATACGATATTTAAAAGCACAACGATCATTCCAATCAAGCGGCTCGTTATGCTCATCCGCCCATCTTTGCATCTTTAACATTAATCTAACACGTTTAAGCATTTTTACCGCAAGTGTTTTGTCAGTAAAATAGTTTCCAGCGCTATATCTATTATTATCTATTAATGCTTTATAATCTATTTCTTCTCCAAGCTGCATATAAGTGTTCATATAGTAATAAATTTCTTCATCTCTTCTTTCCCAACCTGTTTTCTTTTTCTCTTGTAAACCTAATGCTTTTATCTGCTCCGCAGTTAACTCAACATCTATCTTTTTACCATTATATTCTATTGTTACTTTCATTCCTTTACCTCCTGTATTTTTTCAACAATATAATCAATTACTTCTTTTGCGTGTTCCACATTTGTTTCATTTACTTGTGAAGCTATAAGCATCTTTGTTGCAGTACTTTCCGAAGGAACAAAAGTACCAACAAGACCAGATATAGCAAAAGCAATTACAATTTTCTTAAAAGCTCGTTTAAGAGCTATATTTTTCTCATCAATAAGTATAAATATACCAACAAGAATTATTGCAAAAAAACTTATACAAAGTATTAAAGAGCATATTACTCCAATAGCGTCACACACTCCTATCAAATAAAATATCCAAGGATTAATTATCATCTTCTATTGCCTCCAATCATTTGACCCATTCTTTCATCACATTGTTGAACTTGCTCTTATTGCCAAAGAACTTCTTTGTTATACATATAGCAAATCCTTTCTCCTTATCATATTCATCACCCTCTTGACATTTAACAACAGTCTTAGTACCATCATTCCAAATTATAATAGTGGCGGGCTCATTGAATATAACTTTCTCAATCTTTAAATCAGATGTCGCACAT
>AUXO014370498.1_pt1 | contig 21484 bp, 12 predicted proteins | sample 768731 | NCBI WGS metagenome assembly AUXO01 (sample SAMN02715735, study PRJNA202380) | gut metagenome | biome: sheep rumen | host: Ovis aries | place: New Zealand: Palmerston North
CGCTAGCTTCAGGTGCTAGTCGGGGCAACTCGGTGGAGGTTCAAGTCCTCTTATCCGCACTTTTTATTTGTACACAGAGTAAATTAAGAAGAAAGAGATAAAAATCATATTTCAGCGGCAGATTCCCTTTTTCGGGAATCTGCCGCTTTTCAGTCGAATTTGTCCGGAGAAAACTGTCATTTCCAAATATTTCAGTTCAGTACAAGAAAGCCGATTGTCAGATAAGCCGCAAATATTGTCCACAAAAGATACGGAAAATTCAGAAATACTGCACTTTGCTTTTTTGTTTATAACAGTTTTTCAAATTCTTCTTGCGGCAGCGGTTTGGAAAAATAATATCCCTGAAATAAACTGCATCCCATCAAAGAAAGAACCTCGTACTGTTCTTTGGTCTCAACGCCTTCTGTCAGGGCGGAAATACCAAGCTCTTCAGAAAGATGAATAATATTTTTGACAATAGTATTTGCCCTGTTCTTGTCTCCTGTTTTTCCAAGAAATTTCATGTCAATTTTCAGGACATCCACAGGCATATCTTTGAGCATATTCAAAGAAGAATAGCCACTTCCAAAATCATCCATTTCAACAATAAAGCCGGCTTTCCGGAAATTTTCAAGAATCTGCATTCTGTTTTCTGCCTCGTTCATCATAGCAGTTTCTGTAATTTCAATCCGCAGAAATTCAGGAGAAATATGAAATTCTTTCACAAGATTCTGAATTTCTGTAATAACATCAATAAAATAAAAATCTTTTGGGGAAATATTCACAGAAATGAACAGATTTCGTTTTTCTTTCTTCCATTGTGCAAGAATTTCGCAGGCACACCGCCAGATATATTTGTCCACTTCTGCAATCATGCCGTTTTTCTCAAAAACAGGAATAAAAAGTGCTGGTGACATAAAACCGTGTTCCGGATGTATCCACCTTGCAAGAGCTTCTGCTCCCACAATATGCCCCTCTCTGTCAGCAATGGGTTGCAGATACGGCCGGACTTCTCTTGTTCGGATTGCTTCGCCAAGCTGTGATGAAATATTCTGATTCCAGAGAAGTTTTTCACGGATTTCTTTATCATAATAAGCAATATGTGTCTGATATTCGTCCTCAATTGTAGAAAGTGCCAGATGCGCTCTGTCAAACATAACAGAAATATCATCATCCTCTGGTTTTATTCTGTAAACACCCAGATGAATCAAAAGCTGATAGGCGGTATTTTCTTTCTGAATCATAAAATTGGAAAGCTGTGTTTCCATTTTTTCAGGAAAAAATTCAGAAGCGGGCATACACACGCCGAACGTATCGCCAACAAGCCGTCCATAACGACAGTATTCTGACATATCTTTTCTCACCCAGTCAGCAATACATTGTAATGCATAATCTCCGAACTTGTTTCCGAAAATATCATTCACAATCTTGAAATTCTTCACATCCACAAAAATAACCAGATACTGTTTTTCACGGAAAGACGGAAAAATTTCAGAAATACTCTGATAAAGATATTCACGGGTATATAGTCCTGTTTGTCTGTCGTGTGTCGCTTCGTAAATTCCCTGGCGGATTTCCTGTTGTTCGGCAGTTATGTCACGGATACGCAGATAAGAACCTGTCAGACAATTTTTTTCGTCTGTAAAACTGTGGCTTTCCAGTTTATAATATTTCAGTTCTGTTTCCGTCTGGATAGTTGTTTTATCTGACCAGTTGTCATGATTTCTGACTTTCTCGCCAAATCGTTTCACCAGAGAAGTTTCAGTCAGTTCAAAATTTTCGTCCTGAATTTCTGTCATCTGACAGCCGAGTGTATTTGCCCAGATACCTCTTCCAGTCGGGTCAAACAAGAATAACGCTTCTTTTGGCATTTCCGAAACAATGTCAGAAAGCATACGGTCAAGCAGTTTCAGCGGTCTGTAATAAAGCGAGAAGTAAAAGATAATCATCCCGGCAATGCCGAAACCGATGACAGCATGGTCAGCCGGAGAATTTGAAAAAATGCAGTATCCCTGCCAGATTCCGGCAAACAGCATAATGTATGTAATGATAGAATATCGTTCTTTATAAATACTTGGCATCCGGAATGTCATTACAATAAATACAAGCAAAATTGCCCCGAAAATGCCGTAATCTACAATCCTATGAAATATGTGTCCGCCATGTGAAATTATCTTGTAGAAAACCCCGTCCGGCATAATGATTTTTTTCATACTGAAAGCATGTTCAAAGAACGGATTCAGCAGAAGCTGTACAATATCTGCTATCAGCAAAACATAAACAAATTTTGGAATTTTATGACCTGTGCGTGAATTTTTACAATATTTCACAGCAAACTGCATCAATGCCAGCAGCACAAGATTAAGTCCGATAAAATACAGATAACAGCCTGTTGCTGCCACAAATTGACTATGTGTATTGTCCGTCATCAAGCTGCCGATTAGCGGAAACAGCAGCGCAAAATTCAAGTCTGCAACATTTTTTCCGATATCTTTCCGGGAATGTTTGGAAATCATAACAGAAATCAGCAGCAGCAGAATCAACAGGACAGACAGTACAGAGAAAAATAGTTTCATATGCTCACCACCTTATTTAGATTTTGATAGGCTATGCTCGGTTTTTACAGAATAACTTATGTTATTCTTCCATTAGTATACCATATTACACAACATTTGTCAAGAAAAAAGCTTATTTTTTGGATTAAAATCACATTTTTCTCACCGCAGACCAAAAAGCACCTGAACCAACAGAACAGGTGCTTTTCTTATATGAACCACTGCCTTTTTCAGACAGGCAGTGTTACCAGTCCGACAATCGCTTTCATAATATTCAGCGAATCCACTGAGTCAATCTTACTATTTTTATCTACATCAGCATTTTGTTTTCCTTCGGCAGAAAGACTTGCTTTTCCCAGCAGGTTTTTATTTACCTGAATGACATCCAGAATATCTACTTTTCCGCTACAATCTGCATCACCGTATACGATACTGGAATCTGATTTTGCAGAAGTGCCATCCGGTTCTATACCGCCGACTTGCTGACCGTCTACATAAACAGTAATTTTATCTGTCAGGATTGCTGCATCGTTGTCGTCTTCAAAAGAAATCAAATCTGCATAGCTGTAATCATTAGAAGAATCCCATGTTACAGAATAAGTTTCCGGATTAATTTTGTTTACCAAGCGGAACTGGAAGACACGGCTGCCATAAAACAAACAGTTTTCCCATTTGATTTCGACATAATAAGTACCATTATCATCATATTTCACCGGTTCGGAAATCGTAGCATGACTCTTTCCGGATGTCATGGCATCTTCAGCATCATAGTCCACACAGCATTCCACAAAAGAAGCATCTTCGCCGATGTCCAGTAATTCCTGAATATTGAAATAATAGCGACAGGAAAGATTACTCATAAATCTTGGCGGATTTGTGGTTCTGTTGTGCATAACGACTTTTATCTGCAATCCGGCATCTGTTTCCTGATTTTTGGCAGCAGTTACGAACACTTCGGGATGGCTTTCACAAGTACCTCCTTCTTTGGGCTGCGACATATTCCAATCTGGAATGATATGATTTTCCTTTTCCAGTTCTTTTCCTTTTGCACCGTAGAAGTAATACAGTCCGGCTAAATCTCCGCAGAAACCAGCGTTATAGTCGTCTGTCACTTCATTATAGATATAGTCTTTTGTTTCATCATGGTGATAATCCTTCAGGTCAGGACCGCCGACAAGTGCGCCATAAAGAATATGTTCTTCTCCGATGGGATTTTCCTGAGATTGTGTCGCCGAACAATGTGCGGCACGGTGATGCGGCAGACTTGCATAGCTGTATTCATAGCCGACTTCATAAGCATAGCCCATAGGATTATCGCCTAAAATATATTCCATCTGACGTTTTGCCCACGGCAGGAATGTCTCATCTCCTGTTGATTTGGCATAAACACAAGCACATAAACCAGCAGCGGTATTATAGCGTGCTGAACCATATTCAGAAACGACTGCCCAGCCATTCGGAGATTTTGCGATAAAGTCACCACTTGTCTGACTGTCCGGGAGTGCCGGAATCTGGTCACAAGTCATGGGCGTATTCCAGAGTGTATCATCCAGTCCGAACAGTTTGTGACTGTGAACAGGCTCATATCCCCACTCAGAAGAATCGACAGTAGCAGCACAGCCAGACCAGAATTCCAGATTATAGCGGAAAATATACCAGTCACGGGAAAGGTTGGTAACAGGCGCAAGCTTGGCAAAAACGCCGCCCCAGACAGTATCCCAGCAATGCACCCAGATATTCTGCCAGCACTGACCAGTATCAGAAATAATGCGCTTCATATAGCCAGTATATGGATGACTGCCCTTTTCTGTTGTGACAGATTCATCGACAGAAATAATATCTGTAATATAATCATAATCTTCTGTACAGTAATAAAGCCATACAGCCGCCCAAGCCAGTTCATCATAGTCATAGCTGGACGGATAGAATCCGCCGTCATAGCCGAGGCTGGTTGCTCTGGGTGTTCCCTGTTCACGGTCGTCCACCTCGGTATGTGTTTCCACAGCGAAATCATAGAGTGCTTTTGCATATTTCAGTGATTTTTCAGCATAAGCAGGGTCAGTATCTTTAAAATTCAGATAATTGATAGCCAGAGAAGCTGCTGCACCGGCGCACTGGTCAGAAGCCGGTGTTTCTATTGTCGCAAAATAAGCCGGACGCTTTACCGCACAGGAAGCTGTTGCAACGATAGTACCATCTACCTGAAGTTCGGGTGCACACCAATAGTTATGGTCATTATTTCCTTCGCCAACCTGATAACAGTAGCCAACAACTTTTCCGTCATCATCCAGAAATGTAGCTTTCAGGAAATAGTCATTAATCCAGCGGAGTTCATCTTCTACATGTTCCTGAAGTCCCATTTCAGCATAAGAATCACGGAATTCATAATAACCCCAGCCGACTGTAGAAGCGGAATAAGCACCCGGCAAGCCGAATTTCACATGGTCGCCGGCATCGTGCCAGCCACCTGTCAAGTCAAGCATACCATCCCCATCAGGGTCAAGATATTTGCGGTTTGCTTCAATAAATTCTTCGCTCATATTTGTGCCTTCATAAAGACCTTCCTGAGCGGAAAGACCGCCATCGCCCTTGCTGCTGTCTTCGGAAGCTTTATCGCCGCCATTTTCCAGTACTTTCATAGCCTGCAACGGAATTTCGCCGTCTTTGACATGGCAGTCTTCACGCCATGTATAATAGTTATCTTCTCCAACTTTATCGCCGCATTTATTCGCATCATAAAAGCAGAGTGCAAGCTGGAGGGCTTCTGCAAAGTTATCATAATTATTCTGGTGTTCTGTATCTACAACAGCAGCATTAACAGTGGGCAGGCACAGAGAAGCTGATATAACAGCACAGGCAGACAATGCCGCAGCAACACGGGTTAATTTTTTCAAACGCATAATTTCACCTTTCTTGTCATAGTTTCTAAATAACGAATTCTTACACCATAATTATAAACGATTTCGAAAAGTTTGTCAATAGAAAATGAAAAACTAACTTGACAAAAAGCAGGTAAGATGATAAAATAAATTTATCATCTTGCAAACCAAGATATCTGTATATCAGAGAGCTTGCTAATCTTTGCTAAAAATCAAAATCAGAAAGACGGACATGCTATGAACAATTTTAAAAAATTACAGAAACCTCAGATGCTTATGTTTATTGCAGGGCTACTTGCATTTCTCATCGGAGCGGGTACATTATCTTTTTTTGTCATCAGAAAAATTTACCGAGATATACAGCGTGATAAACTGATGCGTGAAAATATAGTAGTGGAGATACCTGCTCTGCATATAAAAGCACCTGTTCTTGAAGGGACAGACAACGAAATTTTAGCAAAAGCTGCCGGGCATTTTATACAGACCGGCAGTATCAACAACGGAAATTATTGTATTGCCGGACACAGCAGTACAATTTATAAAGAATATTTTAACAATCTAAAAAATATAGAAATCGGAATGGAAGTAGATTTGTTAGATACAGACAAGCATAAGTATGCTTATTTTGTGAAGGAATATTTTATTGTAGAACCGCATGAAATATGGATACTAGATGATTTTGGAGACAACCGGGTGACACTTGTTACCTGTACGGATGACGGAACACAAAGATTCATTGTCATTGCTGTAAAGTCTGAGTGAACTCTCTAAGTTTTTGATTTGTTCCCGGAACAGATGAGCAACTAAAATAATAATAAATGATACGCCTCCAAATTCTTCCAGAAATATTATCTGATTCTGATGTCTGTCAGTGCGACTCTGTTTCCTGTCAGTGCTGCATAGATTTTTTCCGTGCCATCATGAATTATAGTTGTATTTTCGATTGCAATTCCGAGCGTTTCGGTTTTGGTGATAATTTTATTTCCTTTTTTAATTATCTGTACAGAGCATTCCAGACCAGCTTTATGTTTTTTCTTCCAGTTTTCCCAGCCGAGAAATGCTGTATTTTTTTTCATATGGAATTGATTTTCTGCATATGGTTTTTCATCTGTACTTTCTCCGTTGAGTTTAATCAATGCATATTCGTGATAATATTTTCCATGAGGCTTTTTATCAGCCGAATAAAACAGTACAAGATAGGGACAATGCCATACAAGTTCCGCAGAAGGCAAACTCATGGTATGAAAATCAATCTGGAGTTCTTTCAGAACCGGAATTCCTTCTGTAAAAGCAGAACAGTTATGGTCTATCTGCACATTGGGCAAATCTGATTCCAGACGTTCAATATAACTGACGGGACTGACGATTTTTTTAATTTCTCCGGCTGTTATCAAAATATTCATTTTCTGTACTGCAATATTTGTGATATGACAATTTTCACCTGTCAGACTAATATAAGCATCTTTGGAATTATCCGGAAGTGCAATAACTGCCTCTGCTGTATGTACAGGACTTATGAGCCGGACAGAAAGATGGTCTTCAAATCTTCCGGCGATAATTTCATAGTTTTGTATTTCGTTCTGTTTTGCCGTTTCTCTGGTTTCTGTAACATGCACTTCCATATTTCTTGCGCTTGTGGATACATAATGTCCGTCAAACCAGATTTCTCCGTATTCCATATAATGATATGCCTCGATTGCTTTTTCATTATCATGGATATGCTGGTCATAGGCATCAAATACAATAACAGAAGGAGCTGAAAAAGTACCGGGACTGTCGGCTGTTCTGCTGCATGAGAAGCTTATTTTTGTGAATTCCTGAACAACAGGAATTCCGGCAGAAACATTTTCTCTGTATGTTCCGCACAGCAGCTCTGTTTCTGTCTGTGTAATTGCCTGACTTTCTTTTGCATGTGCAATATCCATCAACTGAATCATAATATCAGAAAACGCCGGGTCAAACTGACTTCCGGAATACTTGATAAATTCTTCACGCACAGCCTGATAAGAACGTGATATATGCTGATTTTTCCTTGAGGTCATTGTGTCATAAGCATCTGCAACGGCTATGATTCTGGAAAATTCCGGAATTTCCTCGCCTTTGAGTCCGTCCGGATAGCCCGTTCCGTCATAGCGTTCACGGGTGTAACGTACACCCTGACTCAGATAGGGGTATTCTGTAATACTGGATAAAATTTCTGCCCCCAGTACAGGTTTTTGTCTTTTCTGTGCCAGTTCTTCTTTTGTGAAATTCTCTGTTTTCAGAATAACAGAATCAGGAAGTCCCATCATTCCGACATCATGAAGCAGTGCTGTATAATATACTTCCTCGCAGTCCTCCTGACTTTTTCCGGCACACTCTGCAATTTTTCTGGCAAGTCCCGCCACTCTGACAGAATGTCCTTCTGAAAGAACATCTCTTTTTTCGATAGCTGTTACAAAAGCAGTGACTGTCTGGTCAAACAGCCGTTTCATGCTTTTCTGCTCTCTCTGGAGAGTGTTAACTTCTGTTTCATGTGCTTTTTCCACTTCGTCATTAATATTAAGATAGCTAAAAATATACAGAAATACAGATACCATCACGATTGCCATATTCACAATTGAAATACCATAAGCAAAAATTTGTATAACGCCTGCTGTAATCGGCACGAAAATGTACAATACAAGGGAAAGATAAATCAACCGGCTGAATGCTTTTTTATACTGATGGATAATTGTATACTGTATGATTGGAAAAAGAACAGGCACAATGTAGCAAATCAAAAATCCATCGCCCCGATGATATTGATTCTGCTCATCAATAGAATAGTACAGCCCGGTAAACTGCGACACAATCACAAGTGCCATTCCGACAGAAGCACCAATATTAACAACTTTCAGCCTTTTCGGAATATGATTTATTTTGCCTTCTTTCAAAAGCAAGTCTATCAGATAAAGATTAAATCCCAGCACAATCGCAGAAGTCAGGAAAAATATCATAAAATTGGAAACTCTTACCATAATATAGCCAGTTTGTGAAATATCCCCCTTGTAAATGTAGGCTGCACGGTCAAATCCAATGAGAAGAGCAGCAAGCAGTTCCATTAAAAACAATATCCACTTTCTTTTCTTGTCAAGAAATCGTGTCAGAAGCAGCAAAATTGCCATTGTTGCACAAATTGCACAAAGTATCAGCATAATATTCAATTGATGTTCTTTTATAAATGCAAATATCATCTGCAAAAACTCCTTTCTTCTGTTTCTGGTCAGGATACTGAATTACCGTTATGCTGTTTCAGCCTTGAAAGTCTTTCCTGATAAGACCTGTATTCTGTCAGGAGTGTCTCTATATTTTCACTGATAAAATGTATCTTCTGTTGATTTCCTGCATTTTCCATCTTTTCAGCGAGTTCCGACAAAGCAGAAGCTCCAATAATTCGTGCAGAAGTTCTCAGCGCATGTATCTTGATTGTCAGCAGTCTGAAATTCTGACTGTCATAGGCATTCTGAATTAATTTTGCATTTTCCTCTATTGTATCAAAGAATAATTTTAATGCTAAAATAAAGTTTGTAGTTCCTCCGGAATTCTTGATTCCATCTGCTGCGGAAATTTGTTTTATTTCATAAATCCATAACATATCCGGCGGTAATTCCATTGACTTTTCTGTTGTTTCTTCTCTTGCCAGCTTTTCCATCATTTTATCAGGGATATGCCGCATAATGATTTTTTCCAGAGCTGTGCCGTCAATCGGTTTAGGCAAATAGCCATTAAAGCCTTTTGCCTGATAAAACGCTTCTTCTTCTGTTGCATTTGCAGTAATCGCATACACAGGCAGTTCCGGATAAGATTCCCGGATTTTCTCTATCAGTTCTATGCCGCTCATACCTTTCATGATAATATCCAGCAATACAACATCAAAATGAGAATCTTTGATTTTATTCAAGGCATCCTCTCCGCTTGTGGAAGTGGTAACGAATACTTTTGTTGCTTTTAGCAGTCCTTTCATGATATTCAGATTCATCTGGTTATCATCTACCACAAGAACATCTGCATCCGGAGCGATAAACTGCGGAATATACGAACCTTTTGCGGTTTGTTCTTTTCGTTCTGCAAATGCGCCGATGGGAGAAGCATCTACAATTTTCTGCGGAACGGTCAGAATAAATTCGCTGCCTTCCTGATAAACGCTTTCACACCATAGTTTTCCGTTCATAATTTCTGCAAATTTTTTTGAAATATCCAGTCCCAAGCCAGTCCCCTGAATTGCACTGTTGATTTCTTCGTCCAGTCTTTCATATGCCGAAAAGAGTTTGTCCATATCTTCTTCTTTAATGCCGATTCCCGTATCTTTCACAGAAAAGCGGACAAATGCTGTTTCTCCGTTTCGTTCTTCCATAGATACATTCAGAATCAATCCGCCGGAGGCTGTATATTTTACAGCATTTGTCAGAAAATTCAGAATAATCTGCTTGATTTTTCCGGCATCTCCATACATGCGGCAGGGCAGCATCTCATCAACAACGACATCGAATATCAGTTCTTTTTCTGCACTCCGGACACGTATCATAGAAACAACAGAACGAAGCAAATCCTGTATATCATATTCCTGTTCCACAAGATGCATTTTTCCGGATTCGATTTTAGAAATATCCAGCAGGTCACTAATCAGGCTTAACAGCGATTCTGAAGCGTCTTGTATATCGAAGGCATAGTTCATCATTGCCATGAAATATCCCTGCGGAACACCTGTTGCATCTTCCCGCATTACCATTTCGTTCATTCCCATAATAGTATTGATAGGGGTGCGGATTTCATGTGATATATTGGCAAGAAATCTGGATTTTGCGGAATTTGCACGTTCTGCCTCTTCCTTTGCCTGCCGGATTTCATCATACTGCTTTGCAATAACAGTAGAATGCATCACTCTCCATACGATAAAGCCAGCCAGAACTGCAAAAAGAATTAAAAGCATAATTCTGACAATCAGCAGTTCACTAAGCTTTGCTTTTTTCTTAATCTGAAATGTTTCGTCCTGCAGAGTACTGCCTGTTTTTTTATCAATCACCTGTAAATGCAGGGTATAATTTCCATAGGGTAGATTAGTATATTCCAGTGAAGAAAGTTCACTTCTTTTTGTTGTAATGCCATCATCAGAAACGCCCTCCAGATACAGTCTTACTGTAGGGTTCAGCATTGTATAGTCCATCACAGAGGCGGATATTTGTACACGACCGTGTGATGCAGGAATTTGAAAAACGCCGTTAGCATCCGGATAAATTTTTTCCTCATCACAGTAGACTGATTTCACATTCATCAGGAATTGTTCTGTTTCTTCATAATAATGATTAATATTGACTTTCATAACACCGTTTCTTCCGGGAATATAAAGATTCCCAGATGTATCCTGTACACTATAGGAATTTGCAGTAACAGGATACGGGAGACCGTTTTCTATTGTATACAGGCTGTAATCTGTCACATTATCTTTCAGCATTTCATCAGCACTGACAGTATAAAGTCCATAGGAAGATAAAATCCATGCATTGTCACTGTCATCAAAATAAATATCATAATTATTATTATAAGGAAAAGTAGAGACTGGTGTAATTTTTCCGTCTCTCATCATTTCAATCGAATTTGAAGTAACCAGCCAGAGAACATTTCTTTTTTCATCTTTCAGGATTCTCATGACCACTTCACTTGTCAGACCGTCATCTCTGCCAAATCTGGTGATTTCATCCTGTTTTATCAAGTATAAGCCGTCACCGTCAGAACCAGCCAGAAAGCTCCCGTCCTCCAACTGGATTACTGTCAGAAAAACAGTATTGCTGATGCCATTTTCTTTTCCGACAGTCTGAATGACTCTGCCGTTTTGAATGACTGCCAGTCCCCCGTTTGTACCTGCAAAGACAGAGCCGTTCTCTGCAACAGAAACACATCTGACCTGATTGTCCGGCATTCCGTTTTCGGTTGTATATGCCGTGATAGTGCCGTCCTGTGAAAAGCAGACAAGTCCTTTCTCGTTAGTATAGGTGGCAAGCCAAAGATTTCCTTCTGTATCTTCTGTAATACAGCGGATTTTTGTAGTGCCAAGATACTCTGTCAAAGCGTTTTCGATGACTTCTCCGTTTTGTCCCAGAATTTCAAGTCCGTTATCTGTGCCGATATACAGATTATTTTCAAAGAGATATGCAGCATTTGTGACTTCTCCTGAAAGTCCGGCTTGCCTTGTGACATCCACAAAATTATTCGTAACGATTTTCATGACACCTTGTGCAGACGAAGCAACCCATAAATTTCCCTGATAATCAGAAGTTGTCATTTCCAGCCCGCTGTCTACAGGAAGATTATCAAGCATACAGAAATGATGCGTTTCATCCAGATAGCCAACTGTACTGGTAGACGACACCCAGACACGGTCACAGTCATAACTGAGCCAGTGGACACTTCCATTCAGTTCCGGAATAGAAATTTGTTCCATCTGCTGTGCTTTATCGCCAAACTTTCCATAATACACACTGCCGTCTTCCGTACCGAGATAAACTTTTCCCTCTTCTGCAACATCTGCCATGAGTGTGGTGATTTTTTTCATTCCGAGTTCTTCACTTTGATAAACTTCAGTCACTTTGCCGTCATCAATTGCAAAAACAGTTCCATTTCCAGTCTGTCCGAAAATTTTTCCGGAGCAATCAGCATCCAGTTTCAAAACACGGTCTTCAGAAAATGCAGCATTCTGAATATTGTGTATTTTCATATCAGAATCCACATAACACACACCTGTTGTTGTTCCGATAAATATATTCTTGTTTTTATCTTCTGCAAAAATACGAATTGAAGAGGAAGGGAGTCCTTCTTTGTAAGTCAGGTGTATTGTTTCTTTTCCATCTATTACGACAACGCCGTTATCATTTGTACCAATCCAGATTCTGCCCTGACTGTCTTCCGTGATACATCTTGCACTGGTCATGCCATTGGAAGTATCCATTCTTTCAAATGTCGAGCCATCATAGCAAATGACACCGCTGTAGCCACCAATCCATACATGTCCGTCACTTGCTCCCAGGAGAAACATGGCATCAGAAGTAGGCAGACCATTTGAAGCGTCATAGACTTCTGTTGTATAGTCTGCACCGGAAATCTGTTCTGTTGCAGCATAACCGCCGCCATAGGCAGCATATGTTTTGTCAGTTTCCTGCCCAGCCGAAGCTGTCACATTCATGCGGATTTGCAGCACGGATATGATAAAAGCAATCAATACTACAATATATCTGTTTTTTTTAATTTTCATCACAACAGATATCCTCCTATATATCCTGATTATATTTCTTTAGGACGGCTTTTACTTCCGGAAGAGATTCCATGAACACTTCCACACACTTAGGGTCAAACTGTGTGCCTGCACCTTCCTGTATAATAGTTAATGCTTTTTCCAACGGGAAAGCCGGTTTATAGACACGAGGTGAAGCAAGTGCATCAAATACATCTGCAACTGCCATGATTCTGGCAGCAAGGGGAATGACTTCACCATGCAGCCCTTCCGGATATCCTTTTCCGTCCCATCTTTCATGATGATAAGCAGCCATGTTTCTGGCTTCTTTCAGATAATTTTCGCCTTCTACAGTACTGATTGCCTTTTCCATCATTTTTTTCCCTGCGGTAGTATGGGTTTTGATAATTGCATATTCTTCGTCTGTCAGTTTTCCGGGCTTATTCAGTACAGAATCCGGAATGTTAATTTTGCCGACATCATGCAGCGGCGCACTTCGTACCACATCAGACATAAATTTCGGAGTAATTTTTTCAGCGTAATATCCTTTTCTTTTCAGTCCTTCTACAATAATCTTCACATAGGCTGCTGTTTTCTGGATATGTGCGCCCGTATCAGAGTCACGGTTTTCCACTAAGTCAGCCATTGTGATGATTAAGCCGTCCTGCATTTTAGCAGTATTTTCGGAAAGTCTGCGGAGGTTGCGCATCTGTTCCGCCTGATTGGCAGCCATATCACAGACAGCATGATATAACTTTTCTACTTCATCTCCTGTATGAATATCAATTGCTCTTAACTTTTTTACAGCTTCATCCAGTTTTTTCTGTTCTGTACCGGCATTGGTAAATTCTTCGACACCTGCAACAAGACAGTTGATTGGATATATCATATAGATGCCACTCACCCATAAAGCATAGGCAAGTATCATCACAAAGAAGCCAGCCAGTATCAGGACAACGCGTAACAGAAATTCTCTCATATTCTCTGCCATATAAGACAAAGAGACATCTGCTCCGGCATAAGCCACACATTTACCGGAAGCATCTTTGATGGGATAATAAACTGTCACTACCCATCCGGTAATATCATTACTTTCTACCGGTTCAATTTCTTCGCCTGCAAACAGTGCCGGAAGATAGGGCATAAATGCTTTTTCAAACTCTATTTTGTCGCCGTGGCTGTAAGCAGGTGTTTCTTCTGTGTCAAGGTCAAATGCCACATAACAACCGTCTTCTCTGATTTGTAGAATATACAGATATTCCACACCAACGGCATTATTCCGTATCTGATAAAGCAATTTTTCTGTTTCGGCATAGCCTTCTGTTTCTTCACCATATTGGATATAATCATTTATTTTATCAGGATTTATAATTTCAGAGGCAAATTTCACTGCATGTAATGCAATCTGTATTTTTTCCTGCTTGGCATTTCTGAAATACAGCCGTATTCCTGCCCCGCCCATAATAACGGTCAAAGTAATAGCGACTGTAAAAAACATGAATGTCAGTCTTCGTTTCAAAGAAAGCCGGATATCTACACTGAGGGAATTCATCTGTTCCATTTCTTTTTTTGATAACGGCTGTTGTCTCCATCCGCTGTTTCGGATGCTTATGCGTATCGGCTGCGGAATCAGATGCACCATACATTGTGCTGCACCAAAAGAAATGCCCTTGTCAAAGATATTCAACAGAATATGAATTATCAAAAAAAGCAAAAACTTTGGAATTTCTTCTGAAATTGTCAGTGTGTCCATTAATGTCTGTACAGGAAGATTCTGAGATGTGTTGCCAAGTCCCCACTGAATCAATGCGCTGATTCCACCGCTCATGATTCCGACTGTTATGATAAACAAAACTATATTTTTAAAATTTTTTACATTTTTCTCCCTGACAAACCATGCTGTATAAATTGCCGTCAATACGTTGACAATACCAAAATAAACAGCTTCATGATTAAATATCATACAACTAGTATTTGTTGCAATCGCCGTTATGATTCCCGGAAACAGTCCGCCAACAGAGGCGACCGCAATTGTTCCGAGTGTATCTAGAAATATCGGCATTTTTAGCTGAAAAGAGATGAATGCAAACAGTACATTAATAATTATACATATGATAATAAATACAACTCTGCGTTTGCTGTTCCAATTTAACTGGTATGAACCTGTTCTCATGTTTCCCTCCAATAATTTCAAATATATTTATTTATACAATAAGTTACGAATTTTATTTTCCCCTCTACTCTTTATTATAGCATAATTATCCCAGGATTGCAAGCGCAAAAATAGGATTGACAATATTTTGTAAATATGCTATAATATATAATAGCATTACATTCCGCATTATCTATCACGAAAGGACAAAACATATGAATACTTTAACATTACATGAAGAAATTGTACTACCCTGTCCGGAGGGCTTTCGGGCTTTGGATGAAAAAGAACAGGCAAATTTCAATATCACTGAACAAGGAGAGGGTGTATGCTTACAAAATATTCAGCAGCATATTATTATTTCAGTCGGCAGAAAACAGCTCAATACACTGACAGCAACACTTTTGAATTCTGATGATGTCGCAAAAAATATGGAACGTGTCATTACGCTTCCGATGAAAAAATTTGGATTCCAATTGGAAAAGCACATTAAAAAACAGTTTGGAGGGCAGAACGCAACCGGATTTACCTATCGTTACATAGCAGATAACATTCCAATGTATGCAGAATCTTATGTTGTAAAATATAAAAAAGTATTGTATTACTTTCATTTCTATGCACATGCGGCACTGCTGGACGAAAGCCTTGCAGTATGGGAGCAATTCTTTACAGAAACAAAATGGATATAATCAAAAAACGCAGAAGATTTCGGTCTTCTGCGTTTAGATTTCTTCAATTGTTTTACTTTCCTTTATATTCGATACACATCATTGTCAAATCATCAAACTGTTCTGCATCTTTTACAAATTCACACACACTTTTCTGCACATTGGAAAGCAATTTCTGCAAAGAAACATTTGGTTCTGCATTTAATGCAGAAAGCATGGATTCGATTCCAAACATTTCTTCCTGTGCATCAGAGGCTTCCGGCACACCGTCTGTATAGAGAAAAATCCGGTCTCCTGTTTCAAGCTGAAGAGTATATTCTTTGTATCGAATGCCATCCATGCCGCCTACAGCAAAGCTATGTTTATCTTTATAAAGTTCAAATGCACCGTCCCGGCGTTTCAGTACCGGATATTCATGCCCGGCATTTGCACAGGTCAGTTTTCCGGTCGAAATTTCCAGAATACCAAGCCATACTGTAACAAACATTTCTACCTGATTATTAGAACAGAGTGCTTCGTTGGTTTTCGTCAGAATTTCTCCAGCACTGCTGCCAAGCATGGCACAGCTTTGCAAAATTGTTTTTGCTATCATCATGAACAATGCAGCAGGAATTCCCTTGCCGGAAACATCTGCCATTACAAGACATAGGTGATTTTCATCAATCAGGAAAAAATCATAAAAATCACCGCCGACTTCTCTTGCCGGCTTCATTACGGCAAAAATATCAAACTCATGCCGTTCCGGATAAGGCGGAAAAATATGTGGCAGCATTGCCGCCTGAATCTGCGTGGCAAGAGAAAGTTCTGTGCTGATACGTTCTTTTTCGGCGGTAATCTTCATCAAATTTTTCCCATATTCCCTGAGGGAGCGTTCCATATCTGCCATTGTAAGGGCAAGTTCTTCCAATTCATCACCTGTATGCACATCAATGTTTTTAAAATGTTCTGTTTCTTCACTGTCATGAGCTGCAAAACTGTGTGAAGCTTCTGCAATCAGATGAATCGGGCGGACAAGATGTCTTTTTATGCGTCTAGCTTGCAGCCATGCTATCAGCAATGTCAGAATGATGGTTGTCAGTGTGAATGTCAAAGTAAAATCCTGCATCCCGTCCATAAGATTCTGCAATGACATATCTACCAGCATAAATGCGACAGTTTCGCCTGCCTGATTTTGAATTGGTACACCAACTGTACAGAGCAGACCATATTTTTCCGTCCAGTCAATATCATACAGAGTATCATTGTCACTGCCGTTCAGAAAACGCTGCATTCCGTTTTCGTTGACAGCTTCCCAGTCACCGGGCATGAGACGGTCTTCCAGATTATCATCAGAATCAACAATATACACCATTGCGCAGGTATCACGGTCATACATGGCAATATAAATATCATATATTTCCTCATGACAATCAAGTATATCACTAAGCATCTGCATAAGGTCAGAATAGTTACTGTTCATTCTGGCAAAATAGGAATCTGCAAAATAGCTGCGGTATTCTTCCGTACCGACTTTTGCACGCTGTTCGGCATTCAGATTCTGGTAAACTTGCATTGTCTGTTCTGCAAGCGGAACAGGGTCTGTCTCATGTATGGCAGAAAGCCTTGACTGCCGTGCAATGCCGTCTGCCATGCTAATATATTGCTTTGTCAGTGCAATTGTATAGAATGTTAGTGCAAAAATCAGTGTGATAAACCCAAATATAACACAACTGAAAATTGTGGAGTGTGCTGTTTTTTGTGCAAGAGAATATTGCTTTTTTTTACTCACGGCAATAACCTCTTCATTATCGTGAAAATATTGCTTCCGTTCGTATATTCATACTGTACATCATCCATCACTTTCTTGACCAGAAAAATGCCAAGTCCACCAATCTGCCGTTGCTCTGTAGGAACGGAAACATTCGGGTCTTTCTTTGCAAGCGGATTGTATGGCACACCCTGGTCGATAAATGTGATACTGACAGCAGAGCCGTCCGGCTGCAAATCCATGCATACCGTAACAGAACCTGTTTCAGGATAATAGGCATAATTTGCAACATTCACAAAAATTTCCTCTATTGCAAGTTCAATCTGCATCTGTATTTTTGGCAAACAGCCTGCTGCTTCCAGTTCTGTGCTGACAAACTGCATCACTTTGTCTAAATTATTCACGACTGCTTTAGTCACAAATTTTTTCATACTGTTCCCTCACAGGTTATATAATATTTAAAATATCCGTAAAACCAGTTACAGAAAATATTTCCATCAGGTCACTGTTTACATGTGTAACCGTCATTTCTCCCTGTTTGTTCATCTGTTTTTGTGCCACCATCATGACACGCAAACCAGCAGAAGAGATATAAATAGTCTGTTCCAAATCGAAAATCAGTTTTTTGATACCAGTCAGTTCGTTTCTGATTACCTTTTCAAGTTCGGGTGAATTTTTGGTATCAATTCTGCCTTCGATATGCAGTATGAGTTTGTCAGCATTTTTTTCCTGTTTAATAGTCATGCATCATCATTCCTTTCAAAATTTTGGCGTTTTTTCCACGCCTGCTTTCATAAAAGCCGCTGAAAATTTCTGTATTCAGCCGGCGGCATAAATGATTTATAGGGTCTGTACAGTCAGTGTGAATCATATGGCGGTTGTCTGCCAAAGCTGTTCTATTACAGTATTTTCTAAAAATCCGGCAGTATTCACAGAGGAGATTGATTTTTCTGCTTTTTGGCACTGCCAAACCGTATCAGTTTCAAAAAGCATAAGCTGTTTTACGGGATAGAAACCAACTTTTCGATTACCACTTTTGTGGTATCTGCATCCAGCCAGACTTTTACTTCGTCTGCAAGTTTGGCAATAATAGATTTTTCCAGTTCGTCCCATTCTTCTTCTTTTACATGTTTCTGGAAAGAAATGTTGTTCCGGTAGGTTTGCAGAGACCAATAAGCCTCTCCCGGTGAAGCAAAGCTGTTTCGGATACTGCCGCTGCTCATCCATGCATCTGCCATATCATTGAGAAATTCGTCATCTTCTTCGGTTGCTGTCTGAAGACTGCGGCGTAAGAGTTCACTGATTTTTCCCATAATTCCTTTTGCATTTTCGTTTTTTCCGCTGGAAGCAACAGAAAGCATGTGAGATTCCTGCTTTTTGTTGAGCTGTTTTTCTGCGGAAAGGCAGATACGACATAACAGTCCCTTTTTTGTTTTTTCGCTTTCCAGCCAGAAATTACCGGTAAATTCTTCCAGAATGCCATGAATCATACTGTTCATTTCTTCTGTCAGCAGCCGGAGATGAAGGGCATCTCTGCCGGTAATACCATAATATGCCGCAAATTTTTCCTCCATTTCAAGTGTGAGGTCAATGCTTTCTAAATTACTGTTAATCGTAATAACATCTGTTTTCATTGGTACACTCCTTTTTTCATAAAACTATAAAAATTATATAACATCACAAAAAATTTCTTCAGATTTGTGAGATTTCTATCATCATGGTGATTTACACATCGACTCTCTGCCTTTCCACAAGTTCTGCAAAAAAACCGTCTTTGGCAATCAGTTCTTCATAACTGCCGTCCTCAATAATTTTTCCTTTGTCGAGTACCAGAATTCTGTCACAATGCCGGATAGTAGAAAGTCTGTGTGCAATGACAATTCTGGTACAGCCCATGGCATCCAGGGCTTCGCTGACTTGTCTTTGTGTTTTATTGTCCAGTGCGCTGGTAGCTTCATCAAACATGAGAATTTTAGGTTTCGGCGCAATTGCACGGGCAATCATGATTCTCTGTTTCTGACCGCCAGAAATACCACCCTGCCCTTCTGAAATAAGGGTATGCATTCCCATCGGCATGGAGCGGATATCATCAGCAATGCCTGCTTTTTCAGCAGCTTCCCATGCATCGTCCAAAGTTAGATGAGGCGCAGAAATCACAATATTGGAATAAATATCTCCCTGAAACAGCCCTCCGCTCTGCATGACTGTGCCGATTTTTTTTCTCAGTGAGCTTAAATCCAGTTTGTTCAGGTCTTTGCCGTCATAATAAATAGCACCTCTTTCCGGCTTTTCAAAGCCTAACAGCAGGCGCATCAGGGTAGATTTTCCGCAGCCTGTTTTTCCGACAATTGCAATATATTCTCCGGATTTGATTTTCAGTGACATGTTATTTACGATATACGGCGAATTTTCATTATATCTGAAATAGATATTATTCAGTTCAATACTACCGGAAATTTTTGTAACAATTTCTTTATTGTCTGCAACTTCCGGTTCAGTTTCCAGAAAAGGCTTTGCCATTTCCAGAATCGGCTTGATTCTGCCGACAGAAAGTGCTGTACCTGCCAGAGAACTGAATGCCCCCATAACAGAACCATATGCCGCTGTAAATGCATAATAATTTGACTGGTCAATATGACTCTGTACTGCCAGAAAATACAGCACAATATTGGAAATCAACCCAATTGCCGTTGTAATCACAGAATTAATCTTGATAAAAGTCGGCGGTGCATAAATCAGTTCTGCACCCTCCGCATACAAATCCAGCCATCTTGCAAAAAAACGCTTTTCTGCACCAGCTAATTTAATTTTTTGAATGCCGCTGATAGTAGCATAAGTCATGCCGGATTCCTTTGCACTTTGTTCCATTTGTTTTTTGCTGATTTGTATCTGCACTACAGATGAAACTGTACTGAATATGACTGTTGTCAGAATAATAACCAGTGAAGGGACTACCAGCACCGGCGCAAAACTGAATATCTGTGTAATATAAAGCAGTGAAGCCAAAGAAGATAATCCCGTTCCGACAACCATGCCAAGCATTAATTCACAAAGCTGATTAACAGACAACGAACGGCTTGTCAGTTCACCGGCACTGTATTTCCGGAAAAAACTGGCAGGCAAAGCCATAATTCGCATCATCATGGCGGACTGAATTCCGACAGAAGTTTTCATCTGGATTCTGGAATTCAGCAGTCCCTGGACAGAAGTCAGTAATTGCGTGGAAATTGCAGTACAAACCAGACATATCGCAATTCCAACAAGCATTTCCATACTGCCGTTTGAAACAACAGGTCCGGTCAACGCTCTGGTGATACGAGGCATTAGCATCCCAATACCTGTCACAGCAAGTATGGAAAGTACAATCAGAATACTGTCACTCAGGGTCATACAGTCTTTCATGTAGAGTAGCAAATCCGGAATTCCTATTTTTCTCTGTGGCAGCGGCTTATAGAAACAATAGGCTTCCCGTTCAAATAATCCGGCAGTTTCAGCAGACAGTTTGACTTTCTGTCCGGTAGATTTGTCCCTGAAATAGTAACCTGTCAGCTTGTCCGGTAAAATTGCAGTCGGTTCGCCGTTTTCTTTCAGATATGCCAGCACTGGTCCATAGGCGTCCTGAAACCAGTTATCTTCCAGCAGAATCTGTCGTTTCATTACTCCGTGCGGACGAAGACAGTAATCAAGCTGTTCTTCATGTTCTTTCAGTGATTTTGGAATTTCTGCCGACTTGAAATGATAATATTTCAGAATCTCGTCAATTGCCTGTTTAGTAATAATTCTTTCATCACTGAATTGTATTGCTGTTCTTTTTCCGAGAATTACGCCTGCCACATGGAAGAAAGAATCTTCAAACCGTTGCTGGTCAAATTCTTTTTTTTGCTGAATTTGTTTTTCAAACCATCCCAAAATTCTCTCCTCCTTTATTCATTGGTCACCAGTTCGGTATAAGCACCGCCAAGCTGCATCAGTTCTTCATGTGTTCCTCGTTCCACAACTTTTCCTTTGTCAAGTACGATAATTTCATCACAGTCACGGATGGTTGATAATCTGTGTGCAATCACAATGCAGGTGATACCTCTGTCCTTGATTGCCTTAACCACTTCAAATTCTGTTTTAGCATCCAGTGCGCTGGTTGCTTCGTCCAGAATAATAATTGACGGGTCTTGTGCAAGCACACGGGCGATTTCCATTCTTTGCCGCTGACCACCGGAAAGGTCACGTCCGCCGGAAATCAGCTGTGCTTGATAACCACCGT
>AUXO016819760.1_pt1 | contig 21470 bp, 34 predicted proteins | sample 768731 | NCBI WGS metagenome assembly AUXO01 (sample SAMN02715735, study PRJNA202380) | gut metagenome | biome: sheep rumen | host: Ovis aries | place: New Zealand: Palmerston North
CTTCACGGCCTAGACAATAGTTGCCGCCTCATCTTTAGTAATTACTCCATTCTTTATTAGCCCCTTCATAAAGGAAGTAGAAGTCTTCTTAATTTTTTGTTTGTCATCATGTATGTTAATTCTTGCAGCCTCTTCTGCGGCTTGATTGGCTTCATACTATCTTTGGGCATTGTCTATTTGTTGATTAAGAATATTGCGCTTTTGTGCTGATTTCGTGGCATTTTCTAAACGTTTAGACAATATACTCATAGCATCGGATAATTTATTCAATTTCTTTTCTGCTTCTTCAATTGGGAGATTTGCCAATTGAGTATGATAATCCACGAGAGATGATACATAATCCCATTCTGCATCTTCGGCATTATTTGTCGCTTCCTCAGAAGCGGTCAATGCCTTATTTCGTTTTTCGATTGCCTATATTTCAGATTTTGTCAGATTTTCAGCATACTTAGAAATATCAATTTGTTCTCCACTTGCTATAGCCTCATTAATTGAATTTCGTTGTTTGTCCGTAAGACCGTTAAATCCATTTGTTCCCAAATTCACAACAGAAGCATCTGCTTTTTCAAGATTAGAACTAGTCTTCCTTGCAGCTGTCCTATATGCATTAACGGTTCCTGTGGAATTTTCAATCTGCCCTTGAATTATTTCCTATTTTCCAGCAGCAGTAGTGGTGAGATCTAGTTGTTTGCCAAGATGATTCATTTCTCTGGAAAGCTTATCAACTTTCTTCTAAGCGTCTTCAAGCGGGAGATTTGCCAATTGTTCTGCGTAATTGCTTATATTAGAAATAAATTCCCAGAAAGCTTCTTCTGCATTCTTTGTCGATTCTTTGATAGTATCGGTATTAAGATTAGCACGATCCGCAGCTTTAAATGCACTAGACTGCTCATCTAATCCTTTTGTGGATATTTTCTTTCCGCTAACCATATCAGATTTTTGAGCATCAAGTTTCGCAATTTTCTTCAAATCCTCTGCCGTAGCTTTGTTTGTAGCAGAGATTGTTCCGTCTTTAATTTCATATGAACCCTTAGAAAGTGTATCTTTTGCCATGGCTTTTACATATTGATTAGCGTATTTAATTTGATTACTCTGTGCTTTACTGGCGGCATTTTCAGCTGTATTAAGTATCTTTCTTGCATTGGCCATCTACTTATTCAAAATAGCAGCCTTAGAAGCAGAAGTAGTGGCAAGTTCCAGTCTGTTTTGAAGAATTTGCAAAGCGCGAGATAACTTCTCAGTCCTTTTTGCAGCCTATTCAAGTGGAATATTATTTATCTCTTTTCGCCATTCAACTTGTTGTTTTTCGTTATCTAATAAGGTTAATTCATTCTTCTCTATTTGGTCATTGTATTCTTTCCATTTGTCCGTTCCAACATCATATTTATCGCGCTATTCTACTAATAATTCATTTTGTTTCTGAACATTTTGATTTTGTTTGCTCATGTTTTTGTCAAGAGCATTTATACTCTTCGCGGACGCAATATATCCATCGCCAGCACGAGCAGCTTGGAGATCCATCTTTTTCTGAGCCTTTTCTGCTTGAGTTTGAAGATGGTCAATAGAGTCCCCAATATCATCAATAGTAAGTTTTGCAATAGACTCTTGCCATTCGGCAATGTTGCCCTTAGATTTTGCTATTTCCTCATCTACAGCGGCAATCCTATCGAGCCAATCATAGTATGTAGAACTGCCTTTTTGAATATCGCCATTGGCAACAGCATCTTTCAATTCTTTCTGTAATGCATTTCTCTTACCTTCTTGTCTGCCGATTGTATCTTGTTCGTTTGTTATCATAGAATTGTATGCAGATTCTTCGCGCTTTCTACGTTTATCGGCGTCCTTAGAGAATGGATTAACGTAGCCAGAAATTTTGCTGAATGTCCTTATCGTTTCTTCGGTTTCAACTTTGCGGAGATTTTTCTTTGCTTCCGAAACTGTTTTGGCACTCTTAAGATCATCTACATAATATTTTTCTTGCAGTTCATGAAGGTTTTCAGCATCTTTCACCGCAGCATTAATGGCGTCTTTCCCCTCATAAGTAGCACTAAGAGTAATTCCATACTCATCTTTTCCACCCTTAAGAATCTTATCCATTTCCTATTCAAATACCTTTGGTTTAAGAACAGTGCCATCTTTAAGAATAGGAGTGAAGTTGATGGCTTTTTCTTTTTTTGTACCCTCAATTTTTGCCCCAGCTTCTCCACCTATTGCTTCTGATAAGGATCTTGTCGTAGAGAATACCGTAGCCTTTCCTTTTCCAGCATTTTCATATCCTTTTTTCGTTAACTCAGACGCGTCTATTTGTGGACGATTTAATAAATCAACATTGCCACCTTTTCCTAGTTTAAGCATCTGTTTTTCTACGGATTTTCTTTCTTTTGCTCTAGACAATGCTGTCCTAGCTGACCTACTTTCATCAATTTCGGACATTGTTGTTCCAGCAACTCTACCACGCTTTTCGTCAGCGTCAAGCCCGGCCTGGAGACGAGAAATAGAACGTTGACGAACTTGAATTTCTGCATCATATTGAGATTCAATTGTTTCAAGCCGTTGTTGCGTAGCCTCTGAAATTTGTCTTTGTGCTTCTTCAGCAGTTCTTCCAGCTTCTGCACCTTTTTCCCACCAAGTTTGATATTGTTTTAATGCTTCCAAGTTGGCTTTATCTTGTTCTGATTTTATTGTAAATTCTTCTATTTTGAATTGACCTTTCTGTATTGCCTCAGCTTGGGCTTGTGTTATTTTTCCAGTGTAAGTTTTTTGAGTATTTCCACTTTTGCTATTTTTATTCTCCGATTCCCCAATATATTTATAGCCATTCTTTAATATGTCATTAGCTTTATCATTGTACTTTTTCTAAGCAGTAGTAGCAGTGGAAACCTATTTTCTTAGTTCATTTATTTCTTTACTTAGATTACTAAGATTAGTTGTAAATGACACGAAATCAGTAATTCTATCGGCAAATTTCTATACGGCTTCTGCTGCACGATTTAATTTAATTTCTATCCAATCGAACACTTCTATGGATTTTTTTGCAGCATTAGTATTATCTTTTGTTGTATCTGTATTATCTTTTGTGGTTTTTGTATCTTTCCTTATAGCATCTGTATGTTCTTTGGCGGCATTGGTATATGTTGTGTCTCCGTTATTCTTATTGGTCGAACTTGAAGCACCACCTTTAAATATACCGCCACCGGCAACCTTACCAGCAAAAGCTGGCATCATATTATGAGCAGTTCCATCAGCAAGCGCAATTTTACCTGCTCTAGCAGTTTTTCCAGATCTTATTAAATCAGCTGTCTATTGAGCATTGAAAATAATATCGTTTTTCTATAGCTTTTCAACATGAGGTCCACCAGGAATGATACTCCATATACCATTACGAACAATACTTTCTGGATGATTTGGAGCAAATTCATTTACTAATGCCTCTTGATTAGAGCCAACAGTCCAGTCACTATTAGACCCATTGGCAAAGGCACGATAACTATTACCAAACACAGTTCCATAGTTATGTGCGGTACCAAGAACTTCAGTTACTTCTACATTTCCACCACTTGGTAAACCAGTGACTCGTGCTCTTACTGTAATAAGATGGTCTTTGGCTAACACAGTACTAATAGAGCTATCCAACTTAGACGTATCCGCATCGACAGATATTGTTCCATTAAGACCATTAATATATCCAACCGCAGAGTCACCCTCACTTCTAGCAGGATAAGCATTACCATTCTCAGTTATCGTTCCGCTTAAAGTATCTACATAATTTGCTGCAGATTCACCCTCACTTCTTGCAGAAGAAGCATCACCGTCAATCATGAGTGTAGCAGGATTCGACATAATAGCATCTATAACTTCCTATTCGGACATCTATGCTCCATCGAGTTTTAGTTCAGGTGTAATTAATGGCTGAGTAGATTCAATCTATTCAATAACCTCTTCTTGATCGTTAATAATTTCAGAAGTATCCAAAATGCCTTCTATGACAAACTCGCCGTCTTGAGTAGTTTCACCACCAGAACTTTGAATTACTTCTTCTTTTACGATTGGTTCGCTTTCTTCTTCTTCAACAAATGCTTCAATTTCTTGTTCTGCTTCTGAATAATCTACGTTTACTTTAGTATTTATTTCATTTGTTATTGTTTCTGATTGTGTGGTTGCTGTACTAGATTCTTCACGTTTTTCGTTCACTGCACCACCCATAGAAGAGGGAGAGTACATAACAGGCATAGGTTTGCTCTTTTCAACTGCTGTTTCATTTGGTAAGCCAACATTGAGTTGTTCGGCAGGTTGACGTTGTTGCTATTCCTATTCAATCGCAGATTTTGTTGTTTCACTTAATGTATTAATTATTTCTGGCACTTGTTCGGAAGTAGATTCTTTCGCAACTTTTGCTGTTTCTTCTTCTGTATTTCCCCATAATTCATTTAAAACATTTCCAATAAAATTAGAAATAGGTTTATTTAAATCAGATAATATAGGTACATTACTATCACCAGAACCGTACTAGATGAGATCAGTAGACGAAGAAATTGTTTTTTCTCCCTAATATGTAGACTGATATTCTTTAGGTGCGGTGAAACTTGTGGTTTCTGAGGAGTCATCCTTGAACTGTTGTTCTTTAGATGTTTTAACTGTACCAGTTGCTGTATCTATCACATTAGAAACAAAATCAACCGTTTTGTCTGCAATTTTTTCCGCAGCATTCTTTTTGACTACATCCTATCTATAATTATTAGAGTCAAGTAATTGTTCAGTGCCATTTGGTACTGTTAATATTTCACGATCCTCACCATTTTGATGCTATTCTTCCCTTTGGGCTATCTACTCCTATAATTTTCTCTTTTTCTCCTATTCTTGCAACAATCTTTCTTCTTCTTTTTCGCGTCTATGACGTTCATTCATTCTCTAAGTTTCGTAATCTGTTTCCTAATCAGAATACGATTTCAACTGATTCTCAGATAAATTATATGACCCAGATTCCTCACTTCTTCTTTCATTTTTTTCGTACTCCCTTGCTTCTTTTGTTGTCTTATTATAATCTTTAAAGAAATCAACTATTTCCTAATGCTCTCTATCTTTTCTCTCTTGTTCAATCGCAGCATTTATTCCATCTACTAAAGCCGGAGCCGCCTATACTATAGTATCAGCAAAAGAATGAGCGGACTCAACCACAGCATTTGCAAATTCCGTTTCTCTTTCTACTTGAATCTATGAAGCTATTTGTTCCTTGCTTAATATATTTTCCGTATCCATAGACTATGGAGAATAAGCGACATATGGACTTGCTTTTGATTCTCTCCAATATGGATTATAATTATCGTCAAAACGCGTTTCATCTCGTAGCATTTTATTTTGTATTATTTTTTGTTCTCGTTTGTATTTATTATAGCCAGTCTCATCAAACCCATCAGTTAAACGGTTCTCATGCATAGTCAGTCTTTTTTCTTGCTTTTCTTTCTCTTCGACTTCAGTTTTAATCTTTATAGGATTATTATCCGCGGTGTCCTATGCAGTTTCTAAAGATTCTTCCACAATCCCAACAATATTACCATCTTCGTCATATGCCAACTAAATATAATATTGTCCGGCCATTTCTTCGATCTAAGCAGCTATTCTATCATGAACAGATTTATTATCGGTCTGCCCCATTTCAGATATAAGAGAAGTAATAACATCACTAGCCACTTCGGCCTCAGTTTCATAATCAGATGCTGTTTTACCAATAAGCTAATTTAGTAAAGACTATGTATTTTTTATAGATTCTTTAATCTGTTCAATTCTAGCTTCCTATTCTGATATGACAGTATCCGTTACTGTCGTATCCCCATTTTCTTGCTCTTTCTTCAGTTGCTCCAATTTATTCTCGGCTTCGCTAAGTTCCCCATACAAATCAGTAAGGTGTTCTGTTCCATCATCTACAGAAGCAAAGAAATCGTTTGCAAATCCATAATCACTAAGACGTCCAATTAATGCAGTAAACATCTCAAAGCTTATACCAAGGCTATCTGCTGCATCCTACACGTCTTCAATGCTATATGCCCAGGATTGTGTTTCTTCGTCAAAAGTAGCCAATCCCTTTTCACCCATATCATCAAGGAAATTCTTAACTCCAGACATATCTTCGGTAAAATATCTCTGTATCTTACCAAGGTTTTCCTAATAATTTTCATAATCTTCCATTCCGTTAGGAGAGAAGAGTGCGGCACCTTTTTTAAACTGATTAGTCCCAACAAGTCCCTCATTGGCAAGTTCCTCAAGTTCTTTTGCCACGGAAACCATTTCTTTATATCTATCACCAGCTTCGCTACCAGATTTTGCTTGATTATATTCATCAAGAAGAGGAGAATCCATAAATTTGAATTCTTTCATCTCTGTAGCGATTCCTTGATACTTAGCATATAACTCATCTAGAGAAGCGTTTGCATTAGAAGAATCAGCAGACATTTTAAATAGAATCTCCCAACGTTCAGCATCAGACATAATATCATTTATTTCCTAAAATGCCTCGCTGGAATTCTATGCAATCACATCAGAATCAAATACACCATCAATAAACGCACCAAGTTTCTATTTTACGTCATTCTTTTTAGTGACATCCGTAATTCCTTCTGTAAGATTATCAGTAATAGTCTTTCTAGCAGAGTCAAGATTCAAATCAGAAAAATCGGTCATGTTTATAAGATGGTCTATGGTGTCCTCCGCAAGTTGTAATTTTGCAGGATCGGTGATTTCCTCTGTAGATTTTCTAATGTCATCAATGGACTATTTTAGCTTTTCAAACTTGAGATTATTTAAAGCATTGGCCATAGTTTGACTCTTAGATATGGTAGCATTTTCCATTTCCTCAGTATCTACATATATTTGATCTTGTAGTTCATGAATCGCCTCCGCATTATTAACAGCCTAATTAATTGCATCTTCTCCCTCAAATGTCGCCCCAATTTTTAGATTTAAATAATCGTCATGAACTCCCGCGATAACATCTTCCGCATATGTCTATAATCCGTCTGGACTTAATGCCCGTAAGAATTTTCCGTTTTGGTCTGTCATGATTGGGGTAAAGTTCATTGCAACTGTACCATTTTCGTTAGAGTATGTAGAAGAAAAGACAGTGGCTTTTCCTAAACCGGACCCAGCATCCCATCCAACTTTATTTAATTGCTGAGTACTTATTGTTGGTCTATGTAATAAATCAACATTACCACCTTTTTGCAATTCTAGTGTTTCTTTTATAGCAGCATCACGTTTCTTTATTTGTGCATTTATTTTTTCTGTGGCACTAGCTAATTCCGGATATGAATTAACTAAAGACAACCAATCGGCATCAGAGATGTCTGAATTCTTTGCTGTTTCGTATGCGGTATTTAAATTGGAAAGAGTAGAAGAGTAGTTGTTCCCAATAGCCGCAAGATTCTTATTAAACTGCAAATCCCCAACTTGCCCATCAAGATTATAAAGCTACTGAATCATATCAATTAATGCCTACAACTATGTTCTTGCTTCTACCGTTGATAGTGATTTCATTGCATCGCTAAACACGCCCATTATCCCCGTGGCTTCATTAGTGGAAGTGAAAGTACCCGTTAAATCATTTCCTAATTTATATAAAGCGTCATCTAGTGCATTGGTCCCATCCATTGCAGCAGCCGCTATTTCCGGATAATCCTTAAATTCTTCTATAACAGATTTTATATCCGAAGTTGAAAGTTCATTGTCTTTAATTTTTTGACGTATATCAATTATCTTTTGCATATAGTTTTCATATTGAGAAACCTACGTTGAAAAAGAACTCCCAGATTCAGAATCTTCCTATGCTAACAAATCAGAAAACGAATCGTATTTTGGTAAATTTCTTACTACCTATTCTGCGTTTTCCTATGCTTTTGCCGTTTCATTTGCAATAATCGCTTCAGCACTAATTTGTTTCGCCAAATCTTCCGCAGTGAGATCAAACCCACTCGCAGCTTTTACAAAATCAGAAAATCTTCCAGTTAATTGACCAACTGAAATTCCTGCCTCTTCATTTGCTCTAGCAAACTGCATAACAGATTGATACATACCATGATTTGCTTCTTCTGAGATAAATGCATTATATTGCATTTCTTTCCATTTATTCGGGTCAAACTATTTATATATATATTCTATTTCTTCTTCAAGTTCATTTAAAATAGTTTCGCCTTCATCTCCAATTGCTTCCTTTGGCAATGATTCTAATTTGTTTTTATAATCCTATAATTTGGACGCATAATTCCAAATATTATCTTCAGAATATTCCGATTCCAATAAAGCATCTCGTATATTCTAATATTTTTCCTATTCTTCAATTGTTTTAGATTCAGATATTTGCTTATCTAAAATATGCATGTTTGAAATTAATACCTACGCATCGTATTTTTCACCATAAATCAAATTGCCATTTTGGTTTGGTAATGCATACTTATTTTTTACTTCTTCCAGATATGCGTTTTCTATATCTTTTGCTGATTGTTTTGCGTCTGCGATTTCTTTCTTTTGAGCTAAATCATGCTGAGTCTATAATTCTTTTGTTGCTTCACGTAGCTTTTCTAATTCTGCCTATTCAACAAAAGTAAGTTGTCCATTCCTAGATAATAATTCATTATACCTCTATTTTGTTTGTTCCAATTCGCCGTTTATATCTTCCAGATTTTTCTTTGATTCATTATAATTAACGATAGAATCGTTCATTCGTTTTTCAGCATTTCCAGAGCTACCATCAATTAATTTATATGCAACACCAATTGCTGTTAATGCAGCTGCTATTCCTAATAAAACCGGATGAGTAGATGCAAGTCCAATAAAAGCAGACCCTAATCCTTTTATATCTGTAATTAAAGCTTTAACAAGACCACCAGATTCTTTTATGTGTCCAGATATTTTTGCAAATATTCCAGTAATGCCATTGTCTGATAAAATGTCTTTTAACTAGTTGGTTTTTATTAAATCCTTTAGATTGGTTAAAAACGAATTGTCTTCTGCAATATTTTTTACATCTTTTATTAATCCTTTTATTGTGCCAATAAAACCAGCTCCAACAAGTAACGTTTTAACTCCGCCAATTTTATCAACTAAACCAGTTACTACCTTAAGCGCAGCAGTTCCTATATCTACTATACCTTTAATTAAATCAGAACTTACAACGGTTGCTGAAAATTTTTGAACCTAATTCTGTAATAGCTACATTTTTCCAGTGATAGAATCGAGATATTTTTCATTTTCCGCCATAGCGGAACCAGCAAAATCATTCTTTGACATCTCATAAACATTCTATAGCATTTCTGCATTTTGAAGGATACTTGCTGCAATATTTGACCTATTCTTACCCGCCAAAGTTTCAACTAATGCCTATGCTCTATTTGCGCCGACTTTTTTATCCTCCTCTTGAATTTCAGAATATATTTTTGATATGTCAAGCAAAATATCATATGTATCTCTCAGATTCCCATTTTCATCTAATACAGATATACCTTTATATGAGTTGCTCGCTACAGCAGTATAATTACGAATTATCTAATCAGTTTTTGACTTAGTTTTTACAACAAAATCATCGACATCTTCTCCCATTTCAGCTATTTCATTTTTCGCCTCTTCAGTTCCAGAAATACGTAAGGCTATTGTTCTAATACCTGCGGATGTTTTCGACATATCCTAAGTAATGGCATTTCCGGCAGTTAATAGGGCAATTGATTTGTCAATATCATTCCCCTATGTCTATAAAACCGCAGCAGCATTCTATAAGCCCTATGCCAACTAATCAGTGGATACTGAAAAGTTATTACCTATAATATTTAATTTATCTGCTATTGCCATTTTATCAATATCTTTATATGCCTAACTAACCGATACCAATGCCTATGTGGCATCATCTATATTAGAAAACTCTGAAACATTAAGCAAAAGATTTGAAACTTTTGCACTTTCTTTTGCATCATTAATCGATTCCCCAAGTCTCATCCAATCTGCCGTACTATTTTGAAGCTATGCAGCAGTAGTACCTAATTGATCAGCTGTATTAAATGACTCTTTCTAATATGCTTTTAATACTTCAATTGGCTCATCTGATACTTTTCGCATTTCCGTAAGGGCATCATCCAATTCTTTCACCGTTGATACTGCTTGTCTTACGGCATTAATAACATCATAGATGCTAATTGATGCAATTGTGTATTTAGCAATTTCCTACATTTTATCACCAAGTCCACCCATAACCTTTTCCAATGGACTCAGATACTTGGTTTCACTTATAATGCTATCATACGCTTTTCCCATTGCATCCACTGACAATACATGACGCTATACCATGTCATCGGCAGTCCTAATGCTATACATCATTTTATGATTATTATCCGAAAATCCTTCTATCGAAACAGAAGCATCGTGATTTGCTTTTGCCCAGGCAATCATCTCTTGTTTTGCATTTTCTATTCCTGAAATATTCAAATCACCAATTTCAATGCGTTTTCCAAAATCTTTTGTTACCTAACGATATATTTCATTTACTTTTCTTAATTTAGCCTATATATCATCAGTATTTATATTTGGTAGCAAATTGTTGTTTTCATCAAAAATACCGCTATCTCCAAGATTTTCAAGATCCTCCAATATTTCTCTGGCTTCTTTTATTTTTTCTAATTCTGACCCCTAAAACATCGAATCCTTTAAACCAAATAGACCATTATGGATATCGCTACCAGTGAGGTTTCTTAGCTGATTCTATAGTTTAATCAGTTTTGTATATTCGTTTTGTACCTATTGTATTTGCTATATTTGAGCCGTTCCGTCTTTATTGAAAGAAACTTTAAAACCTTCTGGATTGGCCGCATCTCTATAAGTAAATGAATTTTTATATACTTTAAAATCAGATTCAGAAGCATTAGAAAATTGCGTTTGTTGACCATTTAATTGCCGAATCAAATCCTATGCGTTTTCCGCTGTGTTATTTTTTCTATAATTAGAAAGTGCCTATTTTAATTCTACAAATTGATATATCCCCTCATTGGCTTCACCATTAACCAATTCAAACGTATCAAAATAATCAGAAACTATTTTAGCGCCTTGTTCTGGTGACATTACTTCAATTTGAGGTACTGACTATTTCGGTGTTTCCTATTGTTGCTTGCTTTCTCTATTGTTAATTGTCGTAGCTTCGTTAGCAGATTCTATTAATTTTTCATTTGCTTCTCTCTGTCTATCTGCGCCAGATGTATCACCTTCACCGCCAGCGGCAGCACGTTCTTTTTCTGCCTATGCAGCGGCCTCTGCTGCGGCCTAATCTTCTTTATTTGATTCAGCTTGTTTTTCTGCACCAGAAGTATCTGGAGTAGGAGAGGGTGGAGTAGGAGTTGAAACTGGAGTTTCATTGGATATAGGTTTCTTTATGTTAGTTCTTTCTGTTTGCCTAGTATAGGCGTCCTATAATTCCTACCTTGCAATTCCTTTAAGGTCATTATATGATATTTCATCATTATAATATTGAACTATTGCATCGGTAATTCTTGAAAAGTGATTTTTTGTTGCTCCCATTATTCTTTGAATGGCTTCAGAAGAAATCAGTGAAATTTCATTATGATCAAGTGAATCAAAAATATCTTTTGAAAAATCAAAATTGTCACCGCTCATTAATTTGCGTTCTTTAATATTTGCCCATGGTAATAGTGCTGTGTCTAATAAGCCGTTGAAATTATCTTCAATATCTTCTGCAAGATTTATATTCTTAGAATGTACAAGATCTGATTGAATAAGTCTTTCTGCCATTTGTTCAAAAAGCTATTTACCTGTAACCGAAGATTTAATACTACCTGATGAAATCGGACTTTGACGACTATCAGCGTCAGCTATTTTTTGAGACTCATCAGTCACCTATTTTTGTACTTTACTAAACTCGGAAGCAGTAGTCGCAGCTTTTGCATAAGACTCTGCCAACTGATTAATTGCATCAACATTTCCTTTATATAAATTAGTAACATCCTCAAGTCCTTGTTTATTCAATATTGTATTGTTTAAAGCCCATTTATAATTACCATCAGAATCTTTTCCTAACTTATAACCCCAATCTAGTCCTCGTCTTAATCTCTATCGAATTTCTTCATCTGAGGTTATTCCAGATAAAGAAATACGATTTCTACGTTCTTGCTCTAATTCTTTTTTATAGTTATTATAATATTCTCTTGTACTTTGTTTTACTTTAGATTTTGCACTAGAATGTAATTTTGCAACATTATACTCTTTTTGTAAATCATCATCAGATAACCCTGTGATATCCACATCCTTTTTAGACTACGGTCTTTTTATACTAGATACTCTTATGTTTTTGGCGGTTTCTTCTTTTACATCTGCAACTATTCCGTTAATTTCAGAATAATATTTGAATAACCTTTTTCTTATTTCTTCTTTACTTACCATAGCCTCGCCGTATTCGGCAAGCATTCTATCAACATCTTCTTCGTGACCCTAGAACATTGAGTAATTTGGTTCATATCGTTGAGTTTTTCTATTATATGTATATGTTCTATTTCGTAAGTTCTAGTTTTCTTTTTCTTTATTATTCTTTGTTTTTGCCGAATCACCATGCTAATCTGTTTTCTCCTCTAATTTCTACTCAGATTCTTCCTAAACAGATATGCCTTCGAAAACAGAACGATTTAAATTTTCTTGAGAATTAGTCGCTTTATAATTGGCTTCTGCAAACTCATTAATAGCATTTATATTTCCACGCAATGACTCAGTTAAATCAGTATACCCTTCTTTAACCTAAGATGCACCCATCATAAATATCTGACCATTCTCGTTTCTTGCGATATGAAGTCCAGAAGAAATTGCCTTATCAATCCGAGATGCATAATCTTCTTTTGACGTCGCTGCAGATAAGGATAATTCTGCTCTATTAATCTTAGGTTTCTACTCATATGTAGGAACAGTTTCATCACGAACTAATGCAACTTCTATAGGAGTAGTTTCGTCCGGTCCACTATAAAGAAAATCCTAATTAGAATTAATAGGGTTATCTGACTTATTGTAATCCTACTAAGTAGTTTTAAAATCCTTCCCAGACAATACACTATAGATACTCTATAAAATGCCTATGATTGTATCCATTCCATTTACTGTAGCGATCGTCTTTTCCGTTCCTTTTGTACTAACACCCAATTGCCTTGCTCTTTCTTCTGTTACAATTGGAACTTCAAACTCATCCTAATGTTTTCTCCACTCACGTTCACTTTTAAACCTTGTTTTTACATAACCTCTCGAATATCCTTTATCCTCAATTTCAAGTCCAAGTTTCCTTGCAGTCTGATAAGCCATCTCAAGTTCTGCCTAATCTTGACGACTAAAAGTCCTTCTTGAATTTTTCCCATTTTTCCTATAATTTAATTCAGATATCTTTTTCGTAATAAGAGCCTAGTCCTCAGTCATTCCAGCAATTCGCCAGGCATTACGTTCATACCATGTTTTTTGTTCTTTTTCTATTTGTTTCTATTGGTTCTTGCGAAATTTTTTGGCTTCGGCTTCGCCCATCGTTATGTTCCATTCGGCTATAGGAGTTTGCTCATATCTTGCTATGTTGGCCGCCATCTATTCAGAATCATGTTTTGCCTATATACCTTTGTACTCATGCGCCTTTCTTACTTTTGATTTCTCACTCTATGGAATTAATAAATCAGTTAGAATTGATTTCAATTCGCTCGGATCACTAGCAATAGCCACATCCTTTTCTGCTTTTAATCTATCGATTGTAGATTTGTTAAATTCTTTCTATTCGGATAATTTCTTAGTCTAATCTTCGTATACCTTTTGGCTATTTTTCTCTGATTCGCTCAATACATCAACTTCTTTTTGAGCCAAATCAACCACTCTCTATTTGGCCGATATCTCTAACTGACTTTGAGCATAAGCAGTTCCTTCTTCTCCCTATATATCTGCTATTATAGATGGTTTCATTTGTATAGTTGAAGTTATAGTTTTCATTAATTCGGAATATTGCTTCTCATTAAGTTTAGACAAATCCTAATTTTCATAACCCTATAGAATTTTATTAAGGCTTGGGTTCATAATAGAACGAACTGACTCACCGGTTGCAATTTCATAATCCGATACTGACTACAAAAAACTTTTTGCAGATTGTTCTATTAGTCCTTTATTTCCTTTTTTTACCGAATCAATAAATTCTTTCTGAGCTTCCTCAATTGATTTAACTAATTGCTGCTATATTTCAATCATTATTTTTTTCTCTGTGTCATCAATAACTGAATTAATAGCATCAAGTTCTCCATCATCTGTCACAGATCTTTCGAGAAGTTTCTACCTAGTTTCGAGCATTCTAGCATATTCACCACTACCAGAGGTGTATTCATTTAATCTTTCTGCCATAGTTTTAGATTTAAACTAAATATCTGGATTGCTTTTTTTTGCTTCTTTTAGCTTTTCCTTCGCTTCCTTCATCTAAGCATTTATCTATTCTATCTCTGTTGCTCTTTCATTATTTAAGTTCTATAAATTCTAATCTATTTCATTATTGCTATTTATTAATTCATCAATCTTATCATCATATAATTTACTAATTGCCTTAGTGCGTTCTTTTTTTGACAAATTCGCAATTTTGTCTATCTCATCTATTGTTTCTCTCTGTCCTTCTATTGCTTTTCTTTCTTCTTCTGTTTGCAATTCTTCTCTCTATCTTGCTTTATCTATCAAGCCAGCCACATGCTCTTTTCTATCAGTTGAATAACCACCTCTAGTGGAATTAGATGTTTTTTCGACAACATCTTTACCCGCTATGGTATCAATCAATTCCGTAATATTTTCACGAGCAGAAGAGAGGTCTTTTTGCTATTGTCTTATTTGTTCCGCATATGCTTTTGCCCTATTTGAAGCAATTCCACCATCCATCCCAACCTTTTCCATTTTTTCGGTTGCATAGTAAATGGTATCTTCTTCCTATTCTCGCTCTTGATATAATTGATTTAAACGACTAGAAGATGAAATAATATTTTCCGCAGTTTCGCGTGCTTTTGATTCATCGCCATATCTATCAGTTAATATCGTTGTAAGTTCATCTATTATCTAAGACCCTGATTGACTTTGTTGAATAGCAGACGTTAACTGTAAGGATAATTCACTTATCTATGATTCAGTCAACTTACTAAAATCAGCAGTATCAATTCTTTCAACAGCATCTTGTATGCCACCAAATGACATTTGCGTGAAATTTTTAATGTTATCAAGTAAATCAACGTCAGAACCAAGATTGCTTCTTATTCTAGATTCTTCATCGTCTATCTATTTTATTCTTTCTCTAGCTTTGTCAATAATCTATTGCTGATACGTTCCAGAATTATCTTTCAGTTCAGTAATCGAACTAACTGTGTCGTCCAAATCTTTCTATAATCTTCTTTCTGCACTTTTATTTCCAGAAAGTTTCTCAAGTTCTAGCTTTGGTTTTATCTCATCCCTATGTTTTTCTAAAGCAACAATATCATCCGATACTTTTGCTATTGCAGTCGCCTATATTTCTTCTTCTGACAAATTCATCTTTTCCTTTTCAGAAATAGCAGATAAAACCTACTGTAAGTTTGCAAGAACAGTTTGTAACTATTCACTAGACATCGATTCCAATTGCTAAATATCAGGTAGATTTGCATATATATCACTTATTTTTTCATCAAAACCAAATTTCTTATATATTCCGCCGCGTATTGCTTTTTTATTATCTGTTTGAATTGCATCTTCTGGATTTATTTCTTCATAAGCAGCGACCCCCATTCTTAAAGCATATAATCTTCTAATATTTTTTAAGTATTTTCTCGATTCAGAAGAAGTCAAACTAGACAAATCGAAACCGCCATCTTTATCTTTTACCTACATCTTTCTTTGGAGTTCGCCTATTTCCTTTTCTAGCTCCGGTATTTCTTTGGATTTGTTCATCTAATATGCCTATTTACTTCCTGGAATTAATACATCGGGTCGTCTAAACATTTTAGCATTTGCTACCTATGCGTCTTTTCCTTTATTTGCACGATCTGTCCATTTCATTCCATATCTATCAGTATAACCAAAATCGTATTCATGGACTAATTGCCCTTGTTCTTTTTTAATTCTGTCCCTAATTTTTGGAATCATTTCTTTCGATATCTCAGAACTATCAATTGCCTTTTGTGCTGCCTATACTAATTCATCTGATGAATATTCAAATGTAGATGCCATTTCTCCGCTAATGACTCTTTCAAGTTCCTCCATACGACTTGTATCTTTTTTAGATAGCTTTCCATTATTTTTTGATTTCGTATATATTTCATTTAATTCTTTTGTTGCCGAATCAATCTATTCTTCAAATCTTAAAAAATACGCCCCTCGTTCCAGTACACCATTTAATTCCGAATTTAGTTTTGCTTGCAACGAATTCATTTCTGAGATTTCCGTATTATCTTTTTCTGATTTCAATCCTAACTGAATATAGCGTCTTAAATCATCTTCGCTTCCTGCTATTGCGTCTATGTTTTTTTGATAATTCTCAATTTCCTATTTGCCCCGTTTTCTTACATCTGAGAGAGCAGTACGTATTTCTAATTCCCCCTACTCTGGTTTAGAAGCTATTTTTTTCCAATCGATTTTTGACTAGCCAGTTTTTAAATCAGTCTCTTCCCCTAATCCTGTCATAGTTTCTGACAGAGATTTAATACGTTTATCACTAGCATCTCTATATTCTTTTACGGTTCTTGCTATTTCTCCTTCATTTTCTTTTTGAGTGTAATTGGTACTGTCGGCGACTTTTTTCTTTAGCTTTTTTATTTCTTCCTCTTTAATAGCATCTAACCATTCTTGAAATTCTGGAGTTATACCAGTAGCTGATAAAATTGCATCTTCTCTGTGCTTCCTTAATTGCGTTACATATGCTTTTGCAGCTTCATCTTCGGTAACTCCACTATGAATGTAATTGCCAGCATCTCGGTTATTAATTAAATCTCTAAGTTTTCCTTCCAAACTTGGATCTTGTTTAACTTCATTTTGTAATCTTGCAATTTCTGCTTCTGTTGCTTCCAAACTTTTTTGCGTTTCCATCGCTTGTTTAAATGCTAAAAATTCGGGTTTCAATTTCCCATCTTTGCCTGTTATTAGCTATTTCAATTTCGCTGGTTTTAGTTCTTTTTCTAGCTACCTTTTATTATCTTCATATAAAAGAGCCTACCATTCCACAACATCCTATTTCTCATTCATCTTTTCCTAAAGAGTTCTATGTCTATTTTCTGCTTCTCTAATGGCCGATTTCTTTGCATGTGGATTTTCAGAATCCTCCTTCATTGCATAAGCTTCGCGTAATTCTGCAAATGCTTCCTATAATTCTTCTTTTTCTTTTCTTGTCGCCAGTTTAGAAGCTCCATTTAATGCATCAGTTGTATATTTTTCGTTTATTATTTCAATGCTAGCTTCAATTTCTTTTCTACCATTAACAAATGCGGTCTCAATTCTTTTTTGAAAATCCGATAAAAGTTCCATATCATTTCCATACAATGCATATTCTTTCCCATTGTATTTGTATGACTTATTATAAATATCGCTTTTTCTAAAGTCATCAAGAGTTTTTCTATCATCTTGAATGTACCTAGCAACGGCTTCAACCCCTTCTCTTTTTTGTAATTCAGCAGATAAAGAAGTTCGAATTTGTTGTCTGGTCTGCAAATTGTTTTGATATTCTTTAGATAATTTTTGCCCTTTAGTAGGTCTATAATTCATAAAACGAAAATAGTCTTTTACTTTTTTAGCCTAAACAACATCTTGTACGCTTGACGTTGCATCTCCAGTGGCCGCTTTTGTTATTTTCTCATCTTCCTATCGTTCCTTTATTCCACGATTTAAAGAAACACCATTATCCTTTATGCCAGAAATTGCACTAAGAATTGCAGAAAGAGTCTTTTCAGTGGCCAATCCGCTTGTATTAAAGTTTATGTCTCCAGAAATTGGAACACCATCAAGACCTCTGGAATTGTTTCTAAATTTTATTGTATCGGTCACTTCATCCGCAATTTCATTATATTTAGTTTCATCTATTGGCTTCGGAATTACGTCTACTTCAACTTTGGCAAGATTTCCACTATTATTTAATTCTTCTATTTTTTTATTAATTACTGATATTAATCCGTCCGGTCCATCTAAATTTGCAGTAACCTTTAATTGAACCTCTTTTATGAGAGCATTAGTTGCTTCGTCTGCTGTGCCAGTTAATTCTTTCGCAATTTGATCAGTAGTTTTAGTATCTGCATTTTCAACAGCAGGAGAAAATGCGATGGGTAGTTTCAATGGATTCTTTGCCATTTGTGCCTAAACCTTACTCTGTAGTTTATTCTAAATCTCCGAAACCATTGCTGATACGGCTTTATCATCTAGTTTTGTTTCATCAACAATAACATCGAGATTTATTTTGATGGCTCGTTCGTCACGCTTTGATTTTTTCGCTTCTTTTAATAAATTTGCTTCAGTATTTTCCATTAATACATTTATTTGTTCACTTATCCTATTTCTAAGATTTTTTAAATCAGTTTTTGATATCTGAGCATCCGCAACATCAATACCGAGTATTTCATCTATATCGATTCTTATTTTCCCAGCCTTCTTATTTATTTCTTCTGCTTCATCTATAGCGTCCTATAATCTGCTAATTATGGATTTATAATCAACATATCTTTCTGGATCTGTCGTATTTTTGCCTGCATCTGTTAATGATGTAAAGATTTCATCTCTCATATCTGCAAAATATTTTGCCCTATCTTCTAAGCGTTTTCTCGCCTTGTCTATTTCTGATGAAGTATATTCTATCGAATCGGATATGGATTTGCCTGTTTTTTTCGCTGCGTTCTATAAACTGCTTTGCGTAATCGATCCATCTGCAATATTCTGTATTGTTTCCATCGAAGTTCTATAAGCAGCCATCATAGATTCCATTTGGTCAGTAAACTATTTTATAGATTGACCCAGCCCACCGGCATTTGAATTTCCATTAAAAACTTTAAAAGTGTCTGCGAACCCATCAAATGAAGTTTTCATCTCATTGATAGAGTTTTTAATTGTATCTGCCATATCTTTAATATCAGAAGATATAGCTTCTCCATGAAACGACTTCTAAAGGTCATTAAATTTTTCCGTTAATTTTCCGATTGCACCGGTAATTTCTTTCGTCTATTCTTCAATTCCATCTCCAAAGTTAAATACTACATTGGATTTATTTAATGCTTTGCCAAGTCCCTCTAGTTTTTTCTAAGCCTCATCAACATCGGCAGTTATTTTAATAATATATTCTTTTATACTATCTGCCATTATTCTACCTCCTTTATAAAAATAGGAGGCAAAATACCTCCTATCATACGCTAGATGCTATCATATCTGCGACCTATGCGCCGCGAACATTTCCCCATTGTTCTACAAAATCATGCATGGCATTTTCCGGCGAACCAGAGATACCAACTCCAACTGGGGCAGCCGATATACTAAACGTGCCAACATGCCCCCTATTCCCCGGCGGAAGACCACGAATTGATTGATTCCACATTAAATCAAAAACACCTTCAGCCGGAAAAGTTCTGCCAGTATTATTGGTATAGTCAGACATGTTACTTGCACCAACCTAAATAGTTGCCTAAAATGAATGTTTTCCAGAAGATACTATACCTTCTGGGATTATGCTATTATATCTTAGATTATTTGTCCTTTTATACCCTGGTTTTTTACCCATAAAAACATGCCCATCTTTTTCATACCAAAATCGATAAGATCGAACAGGGGTATATCCGTTATAAAAACTTTCCATAATTTCTCTATGTGCTTCCTATAAATCCTAAAATGCAACAGTAGCCACACCTTTTGCTATTTTGTTTCCAATCCTACTAATATCCTACTTTATCTCATTTATAATTGTATATAATGAAGTACTCGCCATAATAAATCAACTCCATTCATCATCGAGATACATAGTCATTATACCAGTACAAATCTAATATTCTGACTAAAATGTGGACAAAACAATATCTAACAATCTCGTTTCACTAAGTTCATCAAACCCCTTTTCGTCCATTTCTAAATCGGTATATACCGCAATTAGGTTTATTACAAACTATCGGTATCTCCTCGCTGTTTTATACTAAAAATTTTGGACTGATTTAATTGTTTCTTCTACGAGTTTGCATTTGTTATCAAAAGAAATATAATTTTTTGGATGAACTAATTCTTCGACTACTTTAATCACATTATCTGGCGAAATATCCATATTTTTAGTACGAACCTTATATAATGTTATAAACTAAGATACCTTCATTCAGAAACACCTTCCTTTGGTAGATATTGCTCAATAAATGAAGCCACCTTTTCAGCATCAATAGAACTAATCATCTGATTAAGATAATCTAGACCAGAATTAGTATAATTTAAAAAATCCTTCTTTATATTATTAATCGCCACGGCGATATTATTTTCATAATTATAAAAATCATTTATTCTTTTTTCTAATATATCTCTAAATATAGAATATTCATTGGCGATACCGCTAATCGAAAGCAAATCATTTAATTCATCTTCATAACACAATAGATCGTATCCGTCCAGTCCGTCTTCATCAACTATCGATAAATCAAGGTTTGTTATTGCCTCTATAAATACCTGAGTCGCAACTCTATCCAATATGGCAGTATTGATTGTTCTTGGAGAAGAATCATGAACTATAATTTTGGATAATATTGTATCGACAATTTCCATTTTATCATAATACTTCGTATAGTGTATCTCCAACAAATTTATATTTTCTAAATATTCCTCTACGCTAATCTTTCTTTCAATATTATTATCCATTTTAATTCTCCTTATACAGTAAAAAATGGGGTAAGACAAAAATCCTACCCCATAAATATATAATAAAAATACGGATAAATTCAATTATTTACACTTTTTACAATTAGCCATTTTCCATTTGATTAATAAGATGCTGAATAGCATCTTTGTCTTTCTGGTCAGTGGCTTCCATCATAAGATGATTAAGTTTTTCAACCATATGTGTTTTACTATCGTCATAGCTGTAGCCGCGACCACGACGGGAATAACCGTCAGTCATGCTACGACCACTACGATAGCTATTACCATTATTGTAATATATGGGCATTCTTCTCTGAGAATAACCATTGTTCATATCTCCATAACTGCGACCGTAGCCATAGGAATAATCATCCTCTTGAACATTAATTCCCTCCTCGAACATCTCTACAGTTCCGAGATCTTTAAGAATGTCTACGAGTTCTCCTAATACTTTAACAGTATTCATGTCAAGCTTCCCTTGACGACTAATTTCGTCAAGTTCGCAATAAACCATATCCTTTATACTTTCAAAAGTTTCCATTACTATCCCCCCTTTATCTCACTGGCAAGTCTGGACGCGAAATAATAATATTCGCATTCTAAACTAGAATAGGTTGATC
>AUXO016373284.1_pt1 | contig 21468 bp, 10 predicted proteins | sample 768731 | NCBI WGS metagenome assembly AUXO01 (sample SAMN02715735, study PRJNA202380) | gut metagenome | biome: sheep rumen | host: Ovis aries | place: New Zealand: Palmerston North
TGGTCGCAGGTACAGGGTCTATAACCCCTGAAAGCGAAGATACTTTGGTCGCAGGTACAGGGTCTACAATCCCTGAAAGCGAAGATACTTCAATAGAAGGTATGAATGTTCAAACTCCTGAAAGCGAAGATACTTTGGTCGCAGGTACAGGGTCTACAAGCTCTGAAAGCTTTAATCCTCTTTACATTCAAATGATACCCGATGAGACTCCTATCTATCGAGACGATACCCTAAGAGCTTAAGAGGTAGATACAATGCCGCAGTTTAGATTTTGGAATCCTTATGATGCTCAATGGCATTACCTTTCCGAATCGGAGCTTGGTAATTTTCCTAATGCCATAATTTACGAAGAAGATTCGGAAGGTAATCAGACCGATCTTGGTACTGTTGCAAGTATGGGTTATTTCAACAACAGTCCTTCTTTGTACGATTGGCAAATCTATGAGGATGAACCTCTTGATTATAGAACGACTCCTTTTGGGGAAAGAGTCAATGTCAACAGTAACCGTGCGTTTTGGGACCAATATCGTAACCCGCAAGGTTTGAGTTACGACGAGAGAATTTCAAATCTCGGTCTTGCGATGGATGAAAATACGGGAATTTACTATCTTATGGAGCCAGAGATTCCTCAGCCAAATGAGCAAAGTATTTTGAATCCGGTTGTTCCTGTAAAAGAAGATGTTGTGAATTTGCAACCTGCTGTGCGACAAGCTGTACGACAGAATGTTTCTCAAAGCATTGCTCCTAGCACAGAAACACAAGTCGGTGTTCCTCTTTCTGAGTATATTAGACTGAAAAGTAAAGCTGTGAATTATGACTATCTCCATCCCGAAATGCAAAAGAGATTGGATAATTTTGCAAGGTTGGTTCATCAAGATACGGGTGGAAGACCTATTCTTATGACTGAAGGGTTTCGGAGTTTTGCTGGTCAACAGGCTTTGGCAGGAAGAAGTAATGCGGCAAGACCTGGACGTTCTCTTCACGGTTTTGGTATCGCTAGTGACATTCGTTATTATGGTGTAGGTGGTTTACAAGAACTTGCAAATGCAGCTTATCAAAGAGATAATTCTATTTTCAAGCGTTATGGAGTAAGAGACGCTGCTGGTCTTGTAGATGCTTGGGCTGCTCAAACAGGACTTGTTCGTAATCTCCATAGAGCGGGAAAACGCAATGAGGAACAACATTTTCAAATGATTGAGGATGATGTATTCAAAAGGACTGTTGATATGGCGAGAATCCAAAGAGAACGAGCAAAACTTTTAAGTGGACGAAATCCGGGACGAGTTTACTTCATTGCGAGGTAAGTTATGAAAGTTTATTTTTTTCTCCCCTTTCTTCTCTGTGCTTGCGCAGGACCAAGAATAACGGACATGGATGTTGAATTGGAAAGACATCGCATGTCCGCTGTGGTTGAATGCTATAAAGCTAAGTCTCTTACTCGCCCTGTTTTTGAGGATGCAAGAGATTATGCTTTGGTGACAATGGCGGAAGCATTAAGTAGTCAGGCTGGGAAGGATGCTTGTGCGGCTATAGCGGGAATGAATACTCACGAAGCAAGGGCCAAAATTGCAGAGGCTCAGAATGCTTCTCTTTCCAATATCACCGGCACTCTCACCAAGGGAGCTACAACTGTTGCAGGTATTCTGACAGGAGGCTCTGTGGCGAAGGAAGGATTTAGAAACGTAGGTACAAAAACCACCATCAGCGGCGAAGGAAACATAGGAAGAGACGATACAAGTACTCAGGTGACGCAGACTATAGATAATTCCAAGACAGGGGGTGCGGAATGATTCTAAACGCCTTTCAATTAAGAGATCTTTACGAAGCGTTTGTTGTTCCTATGGGCCATCCAGACCCCGTTGGTTATATCACTCGCGCACTCCTTATGAGTGGTGGAGATGCTGAATATGTAGGTGGAGATGGGAAATTGGGTTTTATGCCGGTAGACCCAAGGGTTGCGATGGAAATGATAGGGACGGGGAATGTTTATACCTTGCAGGATAATGTTACTGCCACCGTTACAATGGATTTGATGTTTTTTAGAACTTATGGTACACTCGAAGATATGATGGTGGCTTTTCATTTCGGAGAGGCTCTTGTTTCTCCAGATGGAGTTTACAGGGGGAATTTGAAAAAATTTATAGACAATGTTTACGAAATGAGGGAAGATGTTCGAGACATAGTTTCTCCGAGGAGAGCCACTGCCAAAGATGTTTTTAGGTTGCTCAAACTTCATCTTACAGATAACGAAACTGCGAATAAGGATTTGATTGGAATCATTGAAATGATCATGGAGGAAAAATAATGCCTGTCGATCTCGATACTTTTAACTACGGTGCTTATCTTGATGCTATTGGAGTTCAAGGTTTTAACGCTGAGGAATTGAATGATGCTCAGAAACGTATTCTTTATAATCATGCGACTCAGAAAGCTTATGATGTTTTTAGTAAAGAATTACGACAGAACGATCCTTTTACTTCCCGTGAAGAAATAAAGAAAGAAGCTGTTCGTCAATCTTTGGAACTTTTTCCCAGTGGACGTTCTGCATTCAATCTTCCCGAAGAACGTACCACAGAGGAAGCTTTTAGCATGGATGAGTTCAGAGATTTTCTGGCGTCTCGTCCTTTGCAAAGTGAGGATATTTCTCGTGACTTAAAAGAATTTGCGAAAACACGTATCCATAAAACAACTGAATGGCAATATCCTGATCTTAAAGATGCCAGCAAAGAAGATTTTGTTCAGTTGTTTATGGAACACAATAATATTGATGAGTTTGTCACTCGTTCGGATATTCTTGGTTCTTCTCAAGATTCTTCTTCACCTTCTGAAGGTGGTCCCCCAAGAGGTGGTTATAAGACGGGTTTGTTACCTGCTTTTTTGCAAGGTGTTTTTAATTTTGGTACAAGTTTTTTTAGCACAGGTCTAGCTTTTGGCGAGTGGACGGGTTTGGAAGGACTTAGGGATGAGAGTAAAGAACTTGTAGATTGGGTAGAACGATACGAAAGAAATTTTGGATATAAATCAACTTATGCAGAACAAACTTGGGGAGAGTCCATCAGAGGAGGTTGGGGAATTATTCCTTTCGTAGGTGATTTTTACAGCAAACTTCTTGAAACTACGGCTGAGAACTGGGCCAGTGCTGGTCTTAATCTTGCTTTGCTTCTAGGAGCTTTACCAAGTGGCGGAGGAACATTACCACTTGTTGCAGTCAGTAATGCAGGAAGGGCTGCAAAATTGGCGAATATGGCGAAGCGTACATGGGATGCTGTCGTTAATGCAAATAAAATTCGTGCTGGTTTAGCTATTGGCGGAAGTATTTTCGTTTCCAGTCAGGAAATCGGTGCCATGCGTCACGAATTGGATAAGCAAGGTTTTTATGATCCTGAGAATGATGCAGCACGTGTTATGGCGTTTGGTGGTTTGGCTATGCTTTTGGATACAGCGGGTGCTGCGGGGGGTTTGGGAAGACAGCTTGCAAAAGAAACCGGTGTACTTCGTGATTTATTTAAGGGGAATATATCTCGTCAACAAGCTCGTAAGCTTTTGCTGGCAAGGGAAGGTGTTGGCGCTGCTGCGGAAAATATGGCAATGCAAGCAGGCAGAAGACCTTTGCTGCGTTTTTTAAATTCCAGAGCGGGTTCTACTCTGACTACAGCCGGTGTAGAAATGGGTACAGAGGCCATACAGGAAAACTTGGCTTTGGATGTTGGTTTGTACGATAGTTTGTGGGGAGCTATTTCCGATATTTGGAAACCGGGTACGCATCATAACTATCCTGATCGTTTCAAAGAAGGAGAAAGATTTGAGCGTACTGTAGGTGCTGCTCTTGTTGGAGGTCTTCTCGGAGGGGCTACTCATCATGCTAGCTATTCCGTTACCAAATACCTTGCTGATCGAAACGAAAAAGTAAGGAAGGAAGAAGTTTCTCAAAGAGTTCGTCAAATTCTTAATGCTGCTTACCCCGAAGATATGGGTGGTGATGTAGATTCTACTGCGGGAGGAGGATTGATTCCTGATGTGGATACCAGTATTCCCGGTATGCGAATTTATAGTACACCTGATAAAAATACCCTTGTTGCTCAGTATGGAGGAAATGTTGTTGAAGTTCAATATGATCCTGATGTCGATGGAAAAAACATTACTGATGATAAAAAGAAAGAAATTCTTAGGAAGAAACTTGTCCATGAAATGACGGTTAAACGTAACGATGGAGTTTCAGACCTTTCTGATAATAATCTTACTCTTAACAATGGAAATTCTCAAATAACTTTTCAAGGAGGAACGATAACAATAGAAGGTGACAGCAAAGGTAATATAGCAAAGCAACTTATAGCACAGCATAATGATAAGGGGGATATTCTTGTTCTTGATAAGAGCATCAATATTACCAAAGAAGCATTGGGAAAAAGAGAACTTAACACAAAAAATGTGCGAGAGCTTATCATTGAGGAAAATGAAATTTACCAAGATGAAGAGTTAGCCCCATCAGGAAGTGGAAATTATCTGGATATTCCATTGGATATTGAGGGACAAGCTGTACCTACTTTTCATAGAGATCAAAGTAGTGAGCAAGGAAATCCGACTTTTAAGGAAATTACCGATGAAATAAAAAACAAAGGTTTTGAGGTGTTGGGAGAGATCAATCCCAATCAGATGTATCTTTATAAAGACGGGAAAATATATGAGATAAACATTAGATCTAGGCAAAAAAACAACAGTGATAATCGAGGTGCTTATTATTCTCTCAGAATTATGGATTTGACTGAAGGGAAAATATCTAAACCAAAGAGAAGAGATATTCGCAATAGTACTACGGAGGCGACTAGTCGCACAGGTGAGGGTGAAATTGTCACTGATCGTATTCGTATCGTTCCTCCTTTTGAGGGTGTGAGTATTATGGCAGACCCAACCAATCCTTCTGGGGCTGCTATTTCTGTTGATAGTTTTAATAACTTTGTTGATCGTTTGAATCAATTATACGGAAAAGGTACTGTAGTTGATTCCACTGTAGATGACAAAGGGAAGAGTCGTGGCAATTCAACTTTCATAAGAAGGATAAAATTCAAACAAGATCAACAAGAGCGCGAAATAACTTTTATGGTTCTTCGGGATGAGGGAGGCAGAACCACTATCTTTTCTCACGATGGGAACAAAGCTCTTATGAATTTTGAATATATATCGGATATGAATGCTTTGGGAGATGATAAATTTAGCGCGAATATTTTGACTGTAGCAAGAGGAAATAGCTCTGCTGTAGGGATGATGGAAGAACTGGGTAAAAATGCGAAAGATCTTAAATTCAATGTTTATGTTTATAATTCTTCTATAGGTCTAGATAATAGTGACATATATATTTTTCAATCTATTTATGCTGATAAAAATAACAATACAAAGAATAAATATTGGGTAGGCAAATATACGAGAAAAAAGGGAAAAAGGACATTTAATTTCGCAGAAGTATCGGAAGAGGAAACTCCTTATTGGGAGAGAATTACTAATCTCCAAGAAGCTACGACCTTGGAGGAAGTTAAAAAAGCTTTTGGAGATAAACTTCTTAAAACGTTTATTTACTATGATCGTAATACTGGTTCATACTTAAAACAAATCACAACAAATGAGAACGGACAAACTTTAGTTGTTCCTACCACGAGTATAAATGAAGCTCATTATAGTCAAAGTGTTGATGGTTTACCTCCTCACTATGAAAGAATTGAAGTATATATGCTTCGTTATCCCACAAACCAAAATGCTTTGTTTGTTTACCCTGCTGATCAGATTACTCTAACCGATGAAAATAACCAAACTCTTTCTACTTATGATCAGGAAGTTTTTAACAAGTTTTTAATCGACGCTAAGAAAAATGCGATGATTATTACTTCTGAGTATACTCCTGACTCTCAAGCTAAAAATAGCGTTCTAGATTATATTCGTAAACACAATACAAATCTTTCCCCGATGGGAAGGTTGGGGGAACATCTTGCAAGTACAATCGAAAACGCTGAGAATGTAGCAGAAGTATCTGACGATCCAGATATTCTTACCGATGTGTTAGTTGAAATTTATCCTAATGATGATCATAAAGATAGATTGATAAATGATATAAAGAACCTTGACGGGAACTTGAGAGCAACAGAGAGAGCACGTGAGCGTTGGAGGAAAGAGGGAGGAATAGAACTTAAGGATTTAGATAGTAGAATTATTTCAAGTGATTTTAGATACCTTCTGGAAACTCTTCGTGAGAGAGTTCAGAATGTTTCAAAGGATATGAATTTGAATGAGTTGCGAGATATTTATCGTGGAATGTTACTTAAATACTATGGTGATAGCATTGATTTTCTTTACAATACATCTTCAAATATTCTCTCTGATTCTGATAGAGCTTGGGTTAATGGTCAGGCACAAGCTGTAATTGAAGAGATTAAAAATGCAACAAACAATAATGAATTGTCTCCAGATAATGCGAAGAGAATATTTAACAGATTAAGACTTTTTTTGAGGAATCTCGAAAATAGAACTTCCGGGGCTTTGGTTAGTAGTGGGAGAACACTCTCTGATTTTTTCAGCAAAGATGGGGAGAATGGTTATTATTCGGTTGCTACTAGAATACGTAGTCTCAATCGCCCCAATACTCTTTTTAGTTTGCAACATCCTTTAGAACCTACAGGGGATGAACCTATTCGTCGTCATAACAAAGCAACTTTATTTCGAGAATTGGTATTGGATGGTCGAGTTTCCGACAGTGTTCTTGCTGACCTTATAAGTTCTGAAGCAATTCGTGTTCTTAATAATCAGGTAGAAGCAATAGATACAATTCAGCAATTAGAGAATAATGGGGAAGATATTGAGGCTTACTATGAGGAAGGTTTGATTTCAGGTTTCGTCGCTTCTGACGGGCGTATTTACTTGGTAGCTGATGGCATCTTTGAGGGGAGAGCTACCGGGGTTTACATGCATGAGTTGGGTGTTCACTTCAAACGATTGGGAATGTCTGACCCCGATTTTCAGTCGGTTTGCAGCGAAGTTTTTCGTCGTGTAGGTGATATTGTTCGTGAAAATCTCTCTGAGTCTGAACGAGGTTCCGAAGCAAATGCACTCATGCGTGCATACGAAATGGCAAAAGCGGGTGGCTTGAACGAAAATAACCAGGGTTTCTGGGAGGAAGTTGTTGCTTATTTCGTGCAGGAGAACATTGATATTGGTATTGGTATTGCTGGGAGAATAAACAGTAGTTTTAAGAGAGCAGCTTTGAGATTGGGGATGATTGATGCATCCAAACTTACAAACAAGGATATTGTAAACTTTGCCATCGGTGCTTCGAGGAATGCGAGTCGTTTTGACTTTGATATTAGATACGAAGATAACGGAGTTAATGATGATCTCATTCATTTTCTCACAGGAACATTTCCTGTTCGCATCAGGAGAGGAGCAGGTGGTGTAGATCAAGAAAGAGAGGAAAGGCAATCTACTCCTCCCAAGCTTTCTTTTATTTCTCCGGAAGCTGCTCAGCGTTTAGATGTTGCTACTGGTGCGAGTTATAGAATGATGGCGTTTGATGTTGCTACGGAAATGGAGGAAAGAGGAACAGACGAACGTGTTATCAAACTTGCTACAGGGTGGCATAGAACCCCTGACGGAGCTTGGATGTATGAGCTTGTGGATAAGAATGCTAGGTTGATTCTTCCCGATGGACAATACCCAGAACGTATTTCTCTTGGAGAATTTTTACATCATCCTGAATTGTTTGAAGCATATCCCAATTTTAGGAACATGGATGTTTTCTTTATTCCTAATTTTGAAAATTATGGTTCTATGGGTAGTAGGTATGATGATTTAGGGAATTTAGAAAATTACATCAATTTAAGAAAGGAGCTCGATCCTAAACAAGCTTTATATACTCTCATCCATGAGATTCAACATGTTATTCAGGAGTCGCAAGGAAGGATAGATAGAAGTGGGCCAATAACTCCGAAGGGTTTAATGAATCCTTATGCTGAAATGGAATTGAGTTTTGCTCGTCAAGAATATGAAGGTTTCTTTGATGTAGTGTTGAGGAATTATCTTTTACCATCTTATTTGGATAGTTTGAATCTTGAAGTCAACGAACATGGAGCCTTCGTTCTTAAGGGATCTGATTCCAAAAATGTTCTTTCCTCTTTGTCCTATGATGGGAGAACGTTCACCCATCTTAGTAACTTTGAAGAATATTTAAGAGATAATTATTCTTCTATACCGAGGAATTTTGAGGAAATTCCGTTTATTGATTATTTTTCTTACGATGAAGAAAGGCTTCAACATTTACGAGAGTCATTCGATACTATTCGTGATAAATATGCAAAAGCAGAGGGAGCGTACTTAAAGGAATATTATGATGGCTATCTTAAATATTTAGATCTTTTACACGAAGTAGAAGCACGCATAACTCAAGCTCGTTTTGATCTCTCAGAAGAAGAGCGTCGTTTATCTCCTATTTCTGAAACAGAGGATTTGGTAAGGGATCGCTCTCTTACTGGTATAGAACTTGTTGATTTTGCATCTTTCTTTAATGTAAGAAATCCCAACAGGATGAAGAAGATAATTTATGGTTTGGGACAACAACAGCAACAAAGTGAGGTTGTTGAAAATCAAAACAACGACGGAAATCAAACGAAGTTTTCTTTTGTAAAAGATCCTAATATTTTAGGGCAATTAGAAAGAGAACCTACCAATCTTCGTCCACCGAAGGGAGAAGAACCTATTCGTCTTTTCCGTGCTTTGCAGCGAGATGAGGACGGAAATTTGTATCCTGTAATGGGAAAAACTTTCAAGCGAAAAAAATCATCACAGGTAACAGGGGAAATTATCGGTGCGGAAGATATACATAAATGGACGCAAGCCGATGTTAGAGGGGATGTTGTTAGTCACTGGGAATATTCAAAAAAGGAAGGAAAGGAAGTTCCCTATGTTATTTTAGGGAAGGGAGGAGGAAAAACAACACCTATTCCTGCAAGATTCAATCCTTATATACATGTAAGTGATACACCTATTAACGATCAATTTACTTCGGCTTGGAAACGTCCTGAGATAGTAATAGCTGAAGTTGAAATTCCTTGGTATGTGATTAAACCAGGGAAGCGTAAACCCTACATTGCACAAGCGAAAACTCCTGATGGAAGGATAGCTGTTGCGAAAGACCCGGAAGGAAAAACAGAATGGAAGTCTGGCCCTGTTAATTCTCAATTTCCTGAAGGTCTTCAGCGGACAGTTTATATCAGTCAGTATGCTAGGATAGTGAATATCCTCACTCCTGAAAGTATAGCTGATGAAATTAACAGGAAACTCGAACAAAGCAAGGAGATGGGGAAAGAAATACGACTTCCTGTCAATGTGGTTTCCCCGGAGGTGCGAGCGGTATTGGAGGACAAACATAAAGTACGCCTTGTTCCTCCTATGGGTATCCAGGGTAACTGGGAAACCGAGGCCCCTACAGATAAAGATGGAAGAGTAATTCCTCTTCGGAAATTGCACCCCCTCTCTTCAGAGGAACCCCCCGGTTTGCGTACCAAGTTTTCTATGACTTCCGACCCGAACAGAAGGAATCCAAATGGAAGAAGGGAGGTAGCCGGTGCTCCCGGCGTGTTCCGTACACGCAATGACATTCTTCAAATTGACGAATCTCGTCTCCCCAAGGGACATGAGGAAGAAGTGATTGCCTATGGTGCGGTTCGTTCCTCCAAGGCTGCACAGGATAACCCTGAAATTACCAATCTTATTTCCTATTTTAGAAGCAGTAGCATTAGTGAAGATGTTATAAGTCAGTATATGAGTATTCCTAAACATCGGGCGCAGGAAATTATAGAAACTGATGAAAAACTTATGTTCGCTCTTGCGGCACGTTGGGTTCTCAGTAATCCTGCATCGGCGAACCAACTCCCATACAGAGAAGGTCTTTCTCTTTATGCTGCTGTAGGAAGAACTCTTGCAGATTCTCTTACCACTGCTCTTGGCACTGAAAGTTTTCCTCACACGGACTTTGTTTTGGGGGCTGTGGCAAATGCCATTGGAGGTCTTCAAAATCTTCCTCTTCACGAGGGTACTCCTAGCGCAATCGACACAAGTTCTTTCAAAGAACGTTTCGATGAAATGAGTATTTACGCTGGGGTTCAGGACATTCTTTCTTTCCACGAAAATGAAGAATTTCAGATGACTCCCAACGGTGGATTTGTTGTTAATGGAAAAGAAGGAGAAGGTCTATATAGAATAATTGGTGCAGATAGAACTGTGGTTGGAAATCCCGAAGCAGATAGAGCATCTTTTAGGAGTGCGGTTGATAGAATTTTGCAGAGAGGTATTGTGAATCACATGCAGTTGGAGACCTTTTTTACGGAAGATAAAACTCTTCCCGTTTTTCTCCAAACAGGGAATCAATATGGTGCTCTGGCTGAAGCTGCACAAGAGGAACAAGTCGATGCTTTTATAAACAATTTTCTTCCTCTTCATCTTCGAGAAAGAATTGTTGTTCATTACAAAGCTAACGATTATGCAAAGTCAATTCTTCAAGGTGCGCTTGGTATTTTCTATCCCTTTGGTCGTGGAAAGAAGATGATTCACATCAGAGGTTGGGAAAGAACTTTGGGGCAAGTCATTGGTACTATTGCTCACGAAGCTTCGCATTTTGGTTGGCTTATGTGGAACTCTCCTGATTTTGCTAATTCAATCGGAGCTATTTACGATCTCAACCCCGCCAAGATTTATCAGGAACTTCAACCTTATTTTCAAAACTTGGGTATCTCCTCACCAGAAAATGTTCCTTTGAATGTAAAAGTTTATATGGTCAATGAACTTTATGCAAAGTATAATCAGTCTCTTTTCTTTGAAAAGGGAAATGAAGTGGGTAAAATTCTTGGGATAGATGATACTCATTATACTGAAACTAAGAAGAAAGCGTTGGATTCTATAAGGAATTTGGAACTCCAACTCGCAGATTCTACTCAAGCAAATATCAATGTTACAGAGGAGACAGCGAAAGCTTTTGCCAAAGATATTCTTGAGATGACTATCGGAGCTTCTGTTGGTAGAGGCGTAAATGCACTTTATACTACAGATGGTTTTGAAGATGCTTCTGGTAAACTTGTCCCTGGAAACGTTGTTAATATTTTTGTGAATGACTATGGTCAACGAAGGATAGAGGGAAAGACCGACCCCATCTCAAAGCAAGTGGAGGAAACAAAAGAGGTTATTGAGTATTGGAGAACCAAAGGGAGATGGGGGAAAGTATTTGCTACCTTTGTTTTGAACAATTTTCCTATGAGAAATGGGTTGACCTTTGCTCACTTGAATGTTCCGAGTGCTGCTCTGGGAGAGCAAATTGGTACAGCTAGAGCAAATGTTTTGATGGGTCAAGTTTGGCGCAAAGTCTCTGAAGAAATGGCTGGGGAACTTCGAGATCGTTATGATATATATACTGATCTCGAAGCAGCTTTGATAGATGTTGGTTATGATCCAAGTCTCGTTACTGGTACTGATGGAAATACTTTTGAGGAGACCTTAAAGAAACTTGGTCTTGATTCAAAGAAACGATTGTTGAAAAAAGCTCAACTTGCTGATGAGGCCATAGCTTGGGCGCGTGGACAGATTATAAACGGTGCAATAAATATTCGTAGAGAGGTAAAGGTTCAAGCTGATAACTTAGCTGCTCGTATGCGTGCCGCTTATGCAAACGACCCGGAAACAGGGGAACGTGTTATCGGTGAGATGTATTCTAAGATGGAAGAGTTTGCTGCAAAGTTTAATGGTGATTGGCAGCATAGAATGTATCGCGCCTTTGATGTCGGTGGTGCGGAAGATTTAAGAGCTATGCTTTATTATTTGGATATAAATCCTAGCAACGGTGTATTGAGACTCAAAGAAGAACAAGATGCTGCACAGATTCAATTAAGAGACCTTCAGAAACTTTTGGAAGAAGGAGCAATAACACCTGTTGAGTATAGAAAAGCTGCTTTTCCTTACCAACGAATTATAAAGATTGCACAACGACTCGACGCTCTTGAGGCTTATGTTAAGATGAGAATAGGGAGCAAGAAAATTGCTTCTTTGAAGGATGATTATTCTGCTTATGTTGTCAATGTGATGAAGGCAGAAATTGAGGAGGTTCTTTCTCACTCTGAGAGGTTAAATTCTGGTATTTTAGGCGATGATCATCTTAATACCATTTCTGCTGTGATGCAGCGTGAGTTAGATGAAAGGTACGAACTCCATAGGAAATATATACAATTCCTCGATCCAGAAACAAACATCCTCAAAGTTCTTCTTAACAGTGTAGATCAACAAAATAAGATTCTTACTAAGTTGGCTTACAACGCTGAACTGGGTGAGCATATTTTAGATTCTGGAATGGGGGTTCTTCGCGGTCGTGAATTGGGAGAAAGAGTGAGTTCCAAAATTGGTTATCTCGAAAAGGGTTCCTTTCTTCAGTTCATTGCTATTGATCCTATCTTCCAAGAAGCTTTGGAAAAGGAATACAATATTCAGAAAGATCTTCGAGAGTCTATGCTTGGAGATATTGTTTCTGCATGGAGGGCCAACAATACAATATATAGTTTGAAACTTGGAATGAGCAACTACATAGGTAACATTGGTTTACTTATTGCAGGTGGACATTTCATTCGTTGGGAAAATATGGCTCTTGGTGGTGGAGTTGCTTGGGAACATTTCAAAGAACGTATGCGTTTTGGACAACCAGATTACGAAGGTGCTAAGAAGAAAGTCATCGAACTCATGCGTAAACACCATGTTTTGGGTGGTACTGTATCAGATACTCGAATGATAGTTACTAATAAGGGTGTTCACGAACGAACAGTGGATTTGATATTTGATGGTTTGGCTTTTTTTACTCACACCCCTGTAGCGAATAAACTTGCTTTCCGGGAAAAAATCAAAAGCATCCTTGAAAAGTTTCGTCAATTCTATGCTTTGGGAGATGAATGGATCAAACCCATCATCTTTATGAATAACTATGATGTTTTTATGGCACGGGAAAAGGCTCTTCACCCTGAACTCACCCCTGAACAACAAGAAGATGCAGCGGCTCGTGCTGCTGCGGAACAAACTCTTCGAGAGACTACAGCTTGGGAGTTGACCTCTCGCATGGCTCGTGAACTTTCAGCCAACAAATTACGTTTTCTGACTCCTGATTTCATCATGCATAACTTTCAAATGCTTCGTATTTTGGCCGCTAATTATTACAGATGGTGGGAAGCTCGGGGAGAATTTAGAAGTTTGAACGAAACAATCGCTGAAACTCAAAGATCTGGAGAAGAAGAAAAATTAAATAATTTGCAGTTATATAGAAATCAGTTGACGGATGAACTCGTAAGAAGGGGTGTTGGTGGACTTGCAACTGCTTCCACTTACGCAGCTATCGCTACTACTGGAATGGGTATCGTTCCCATTGCTGTGAATGCTGTTCTTTCCGCTCTTTATGGCACCAAGGATGATGACGATGAAGAGAAAGAACCCGGTAAGCGAACTGAGAAAGGTACAGGTTACGGTGCTTTTACCCCCGAAGAGTGGGACGGTGCGGTGCGCGTTACAAATTGGCTTACAGGAGGAAGTAATTTGTACGCCCCTATTTTCAGAGAGGATAAATGGACTATGTACGGTTGGAACTACGCTCGTTCCAATGCGATGTTGACTCATATTATTCCTCACATTCCTAATGAAAATTGGAAACCACAGGATATACCCGCTGCTTTCTTAAGAAACCTGATGGATTTACAAAATGGAACTATGACTCAGGAGCTTGTAAATTATTTCTTGGGCAAAGATAGATTTGGGAGAGAGATCGGTGTTTGGGAAGGATTCAATAAAATCATGGAACGTAGCTTTACTCCTGGTGTAGTACGTCAAATTCTTGGCGTTACTACAGGGTATGAAATGAGTGATACTATTTTTCATAGTGGTAAAGCTATTAAAATCCCTGAGTTGGGTGGTATTACTCTTAATAAGTATGATCTTCGAGATGTAACGAATATGCTTGCATACTTCATTCGGGATAGACAAGATAGTGATAAAAATTATCATCGTCGCAATTTTCTTGAAGCAATAAACAAACCTTCTCGAATGAGAGATGCCGAGCTTTATGCTATTATTCGTGAATTTCGGGAGAACAACAGGTACGAGATTGGAAAGGCAAACTATCTTCTCAACGGTCTCAAGCAAATGGGACTAAGTGACTCCGATATTGCTCATCATTTGAGCATAGGAAGGACATCGGGGAACACCATAATTTCTCGTGAAAAAGCAATGGCTTACGTGAGAGGGGAAAATATTTTGGACACCACCTTCTACGATTATTTGCGACGGAAAAGAAAAAGTTTGATAAAAGATGCAAAAAATCTTAGAATGTCGAGGGATGAATTGATGGTTGTTTTGGATAATTATCAGAGAGCCATTAGGATATACCGTCAGAATATGCAAGCGGAGAGGTAGCTTATGAACCCCGAAGTAAATTTCAACACGGCTTATACCATTCTTACTTTGATATTTGCATGTGGTGTCTCATACGCTACTATCAAAGTTTCTCTTAAGTCAATGACTGAGCAATTCAAAAATCTTAATAAAAAAGTCATTGAATTGGAAGAGCAATTAAAAGAGCTTGAAATAGAGAAAAGATTAAACGGTTTTAGATTCGACAGTATCCAAAGGACTCTAGATACAATATGTAGAGACCTGTCCAAAATAACCGATGATTTTATCAAACTGGAGAAAAGAGGTGCGCCGCGATGGAACGCCAATCAAGACCAGGGTCAATCGAATTGACGGAATTGGTAAAATATGACCTTCGTTTTATTTGGGAAAAACTAACCAAAGAGGAATATGATATAGATTTTCTCAAACGAAGAGGATATACTATAAAAGGAACGAAAGTGTTTGCACACACAGGAGCAATTATCAGTAAGGATTTGGGAGAAGCATTTGCTAAGTTGGGTTTCAAACCTAAAGTTCTTCGACCCAAACATATATTCATCACTGACCAAGCGGAATTTGTTCCTCCGGAGGCAAAAGTGGTTGAGCATTTTAATCTGCTCTTTTATGCGGATGAATACTATGAGGAGGTAAAAAATGATGAGAGCTAATTTGATACTCATTATCTTTCGTTGTTTGATTCCTTTGGTTGAGTACATCTTGAAAGTTCTAAAGGCTAAAGAAAATCCGACCAATAGGGATAAAGCTCGTATTTACATACTCGAAAAATTCATCAAGATAATGGAGATAGATAAATGTTCAAGGATAGTATCTCTGAAAAAAGAATCCTAACTCTTCATCCTAAAATTAGAGATGAAGTTTTGGTGCTTTTTAACAAAGCAAATAACGAGTTCCTCAAAGGGAAAGCTAAGGCTAGAGTAACTCAGGCGTATCGAAGCATCAAAGAGCAGAATGATTTGTATGCTCAGGGTAGAACCAAAGCTGGGAAAATTGTAACTAACGCTAAAGGTGGCTACAGTTATCACAATTTTGGTTTGGCTTTTGATTTCTGCTTGATTGTGGATGGTAAGTATGCTGTTTGGGATACAAGGAAGGATTTTGACGGAGACATGACTCCAGATTGGATGGAGTTTGTGGGAGTATTCAAAGAGGCAGGATACGAGTGGGGAGGGGATTGGGTGAGATTTAAAGACTATCCTCATCTTCAGAAAGTGTTTGGAAAGACTACATCTGATTTAAGACGAGCCAACAAAGACTCCAAAGGTTTTGTCATACTGTGAGGTGATTGAAATGCGTGATATAGTCGTTAGAAAGAGAGCACTTGATCAAGATTTTGTTTGCAGCACCTTCTTTGTTCCTGAAGGAAATTATAGATTCACTCTTGAGGGTTGTAACGAGTATGCCGAAGGTATTATTCGTAACGCTAAGGGAGATGTGGTCGCTATTCTTAAAGGTGGGGAAAGTGTAGATATTGCACGTAGAGGTAAATATCTTATTTGTATTCAAGGGCGAAACGCTGTAGGAACCATTTGGACGGAATGGATTGTTCCTCCTGCTACAGACAATAAAGAATATTGTTGCGACGAATTACGTGCCACTGACGAAGTATTGCGTGCTCAGATTGAGGGAGTTAAAGACAAGATAAAGAATATTCAGGAAGTTGTGGTTGAGGCAGGTGTCAATGTCACAGTCACACAGGAAGGAAATACTTATACTGTTAATGCTGTAGACACTATACCCGACGTAGACAAAGCTTATGTGGATGCCAAGATTGCAGCGATTGAAGATAAGGATACCATCACTACCGTCTCTGCCGGGGATAACGTTACTGTAACACAAACTGGGAATGATTATAAAATTTCTGCTGTAGATACTAAACCCGACGTAGACAAAGCCTACGTGGATGCTAAGATTGCGGCGATTGAAGATAAGGATACCATCACTACCGTCTCTGCTGGGGATAATGTTACCGTAACACAGACTGGGAACGATTATAGAGTTTCTGCTGTAGATACTGTTACTACTGTTAAAGCTGGAGTGAATGTGACAGTAACTAAAAGTGGAAACGAATATACTGTCTCTGCTACAGATACTATACCTGATGTAGATAAGGCTTACGTAGATGCCAAGATTGCAGCGATTGTAGATAGTGATACTATCACTACTGTCAAAGCCGGGGCAAACGTTATGGTTACTCAGAGTGGAAATGAGTATACTGTTAATGCTGCTGATACCATTACTACTCTTAAAGCGGGGGCGAATGTGACTATCACTCAAAGTGGTAACGAGTATACCGTAAATACCGATGTAAATAAGGCTTACGTCGATGATAAAATCGCCAACATTCAAGACAACAATACTATCACCACTGTATCTGCTGGAAAGAATATTGGTATAACAAAAACCGGTGATGACTATGAGGTAAAAACTCTCGATGATGTTGAGTTTAACAAAGTAAAGTTAAGTGCTTCGACTAATTCTGTTTCTGCTGAGAATCTCATTCAACCTATAAACTATTCTCTAAAGCTAAATACCGATACTGGAACTTTCAAAAGTGTTCGGAATTTTAATGCTGGTGTAGGAAGTATCCAACTTTCCTTTAAGGAAGAACGTAATTCCAATGGAAATACCACTTTAGTGAACGACGATAAAGTTGAAATTTATCCTACTTACATTCAATTCACTGTCGATGGGGAAGAAGCACCTGCTGGTGGTTCTGTTCTTGGTCTTGGGAACAAAACCTTTGACCCTGCGAATATTACCAGTGGACGAGCAGCCACCGAAGATCAACTTGTAGCTCTCAAAAATAGCATTGAAAGTAATATTCCCACTCCTACTTCTGCTACTACTGTTTCCGCTGGAAAGAACATTGGAGTTACAAAAACCGGTGATAACTATGAAGTAAAAACTCTCGATAATGTTAAATTTAATCTTGTAGAGTCAGGGCCAAATACCGTAGGAGATTCGCAATTTTATTGGCGAAGTAACTCTATGGGAACTCTTTTTTCGATAGAAAATCCCAGAGTAGAACAAAGTATTAGTTATACTCCCTACGGTTTTACAGGAACAGTCTTAGATAAAAGAACCGCCACTAATGGAGAAACATATAATTTTTCTATCACAAACTTGGGTTATACTACAAATTATGTAAACTCTGAGAATGTATTGGTAAGTCAAAGTCAAATTTATCACGATTATATTCATCTTAAGAATAGAGATAGTGAGATACTTCTTCGTGATGGTAATATTACCGGACTAATCAATAAAACCTTTGATCCTTTGTATATTACCAGTGGACGAGCAGCTACTGAAGACCAACTTGTAGCTCTGAAAAACAATATTGAGAGTAATCTTTCCGACAACGATACTTTCCATTTCACTGAAACATCTGAGGGTGGTATTTATCGTAGCAAAAGTTTTTTTAATACTAAGGTGTATCAAAATTCGATGAGTCTCGCTCAGTATGATGGAACAAGGAATTATGGGAAGTCTTCCATTTACCTCAGTGAAATCGACCCAACGACTCGTTATTATAAGTTTGCGGAAGACTATGTACCAGGAACCAAACAAGTTGTTGTTTCTTTGGAAGATATAGGTTTTCCTTATAATGATATAACTGTGGAGAACATTCTCAAATATCCTGTTCGTATTGGTTCAACTTTTTACAATCCCACAGATGCTAGTATTGACAACGAAAATAAAACTATCACTATCACCATTGATAGAGCGAGAAACACTAACGATGGTTGGAAAACTGGTGATAAAATTCCTCTCGGTACTACGAATTATGGTAACGGTTCTTTTGTCAGCGGTGCTCAAAACTATGGTGCGAAATCTATAGTCGCAGGTAACGACCCCACAATAAACAAAGGTAACTTTTCTCTTGTTGTAGGAAATAGTCTCTATAATGGTGCGAACGATGCTATTATCGGAGGTTATTTGAACAGAAACGGTGGGCAAAACTCTATTGTTTCTGGTAGAGGTAATAACAACCTCGCAGAAAGAAGTTTCCTTATGGGAAACGAAAATAAAAATTCCAGCACTGCTGCAACTGATTCTGTTGTCTTTGGTGTTAAGAACGAGAATACCAAATCAAATTCTTTTGTATTTGGTACGCAAAACAAAAACGAGGGAGGAGGTTCTTTTGTTGGTGGAGGAGCTAACACGAATACCGCCATCAACTCTTTCATATACGGTACTCAATGTAAGAATACCGGTATGATGAATGTTCTCTTCGGCTTGGGACATGATTCTTCCCAAGGTGGAGGTTATCTCTTTGCTTGTGGGTATCATTCAGAGATTACAGGGAATACTCTTTTTGCAGTAGGTAATGGTCAGGAAACCGCTAAAAAGAATGCGCTTGAAATACGAAAGGATGGAGTTGTCGCTTGCGGTTATTATCCGGAAATCACATCAAATACTCTTTTTGCAGTAGGTAATGGTTCGGGAACTGCTAAAAAGAATGCGCTTGAAATAGGAAAGGATGGGAATATCTATCTTCGTAGTCCCAATGGGACAAAATTTATATTGGCTGTAGATGACAGTGGTACACTTACAGTTACTCCGGCAACTTAATTGGGAGTGTGAACTATGCGTAACCTTGTACTTCGTAAACGTAGTCGCGATAGAGATTTCGTCTGTACTACTTATTTCGTTCCAGAAGAAACTTATAGGTTTACTCTGGAGGGATGTGACGAAAAAATTGAGGCTATCTTTCGCAATGCCAAAGGCGACCCTGTAGCTGTTCTGACACCAGGGGAAAGTGTCGATATTATCCGTAGAGGGAAATATCTCATTTGTCTCGAAGGTCGCAATGCTTTGGGTTCTCTTTGGGTCGAATGGATTGTTCCTGGTTCTACAGGAGGGGGAGGCGATCCCGGTTGTTGCGAAGATTTGCAGCAACAGATTAACAATATCAATACTCAAATTCAAAACCTCATCGAACGGATAAACAACATCAATATAGGTGAGGATTGTTGCGATGAACTTCGTCAGGAAATTCAAAGAATTTGGACATACATAAATAACATCAATGTAGGTGAGGATTGTTGTGATGAGCTTCGTCAAGAAATCACCAACATCAAAAATAGACTTAACCAAATCGAAACAAAAATCACCAACATTGAAAATCAAATTCAGAATCTCCAAACGCAAATCACCAACATAACCAATAATCTCCCTCAGCAGATTACTCTTAAAGCTGGTCAGAACATTACCATTACACAGAATGGTAACGAATATACTATTGCTGGTCAGCCGGGAAGCGTTGCTCCCAATCCTATTACCCTTGTTGCTGGTACAAATATCAGTATTAACAAAGTCGGTGATGTTTATACTATTAGTTCTACAGCAAGTGGAGTAACTCAGGAGTACGTTGATAATAGAATAACAGAGATAATGAACATTATCAACAACCTCCAAGATAATGACACCATTGTTACCCTTACCGCTGGAGACAATATTTCTCTGATTAAAAATGGAAACAACTATACCATCAGTGCTACCGGTGGTTCCAGTGGCGGTGAGAATGCAGTTATTCGGAGTGTTGATCCGAACATCATTATTACGGAGCGATAGTAGGAGGGATAAATCATGCCCAAATATAATATCGACTTCAGTGATAATCCTTCTTTTAATACGGTACTTGGTTTATCCAATACTACATTCAATCCTAACAACATAGTGAGTGGACGTATGGTTACAGAACAACAACTTCAGGAAACTTGGCAGCGGATATATGACGACGAACAACTCATCGACAGATGTTGTCGTGATATTATTCTTTGGGAAGCTCATGTGCAAGTAGTGAGATTGAATACTAATAGTTTAGGTGGTACTGCACCTAACAATTATTATAATTCCGGAGGTGTTGTTGTAAGTGATTTTGACGAAAATGTTACTGTTGGTATAATGCGTAGAGGAATGAAGTATACCGTTACTTTTCCTCTCAAATGGGATAATAATCTCTATGTACCTCATACAGCAGAGGCATATACATATCTTACACCAGTAGGTTACGGTAATACTTCGCATCAATATTCTAAAGTTGTACAGTATAGATACAGAGAAGGAACCGATAAAATAGTAGTAGCTACAGGGGCCAGCCAAACAAACAATAGAGCCAATTTTCTTGTAGGTGAAGGAAATTCAGCAACAGCAAGTGGAGTGCAGAGAGGAGTGACAGGAGGTGGCATTCTTATCAATGGAGATATTCAAGCAGACCTTTCCCAAAATTGGGGGAGTTTTACTTTGGACATCAAAGACGATGGTACAGTGAATCTAACAGATAATAGACGAAATACAAATTTCGATATTATTAAATTTTACACACAGTGGACATTACGTCGTTGCAGCGATGGAAGTATGTTGAGTGACCCCCCTTATGAGGTGTAATTATGCCGGGCGAATATGAAGTTGATTTCGAGAATAATCCCAAATTCAATACAGTATTGAATCTTTCCAATAGAACCTTTGACCCGGAAAATATTGTTTCTGGTCGAGGGGCTACGGAAGATCAACTGAAAGTGATTTGGGATAAACAAGATGAGATTCAACAATTTATAGATGACCAAGGATGTACCGATGACCCATATACTCTTATTCTTCAAAAAGTAACAGAACTGGAAGAACGCCAAGCAGTATGTTGCGATAACCCTCAAAGTCATATTATTCAAGCATTCAATACCAGATTGGATGAACTCGAAACCAGACAAGAGGCATGTTGTAATAATGAAGGAGCAACGATTACTCAGGTATTCAATCTCATTCAAACTAGGTTGACCAACCTCGAAACAAGAATCGGAGAATGTTGTTCCAAAGTCCTTATTGGAAATGAAGTACCATTCGATGATTCTACTTGTGGAGGAAATGTTATTACTCTTTCTGCTACATGGAATGCTACAGGTGGTCAAATAAATTATACTATGACAGATACTACTCGTACTCCTGGTCTTTTCTTTTTCTTGGCGGAGATGACGAACGGGGTCTACCGTTCGCGGGCCACGG
>AUXO017366868.1_pt1 | contig 21457 bp, 26 predicted proteins | sample 768731 | NCBI WGS metagenome assembly AUXO01 (sample SAMN02715735, study PRJNA202380) | gut metagenome | biome: sheep rumen | host: Ovis aries | place: New Zealand: Palmerston North
AAGAGCAACAATACACCTACTCAGACATACACATTTGTCAATATTGGCACAAAGCAACATCGACATCCGAACAATAGCACAGCGGGCGGGACATCATAACATACAGACAACTATGAGATACGTCCATAGCAACGCAGAACTAGACAGACAAGCCTCCAACCTGTTTAATGATTTGTAATTAAAAAAGGCTTATTTCTTTGAGAAATAAAACCACATATATACAAGACTTATCCACAGTTTTGTTATTTCCTTACGATTTAGGGCGGGTATATCCCGCCCTTTTTCTTTGCTTTTTAGCTAATACCCCTCAAACGCCATATAAGCCCCACCAGACGATTTTAGGCTTTTTTAATATAAATATATGGGTATACCTGCTTAAACCTCATACAGAGCAAATGGCAAAGCCAATTTGATGATTAATTAAAAACACTGTTGACAGTTTACTAAGGGGAGGGGGGAAAAGCCCTTTTATATTTTTTATAGAAAACACTTGACATTAAAAAGCGAAATATTTATAATATTATGCTTGATTTTTTTGGCGAAATGTGTTAGTATAATGATACAGAAGAAAATAAAGGATTTTGATATTATTTTAGTTATTTTGTGGGCAAAAAAGCCCGCTTTTTTAAATTATACCCAAAGTCAAGCAAAATCTACAAAAAAAATAAGGAGGGAAAATCAAATGGACATCACGGCAACTAAGATGGCAGAGAAATTTAAAATTCCTTATCAAAGAATGGTCAATATTCTTTATTGTACTAATATGTACCATAATATTTATTATGGTTATTGGGACACCGCAGAAATCCATTATCAAAAACGGGGGAACATGAGGACTAAAGAAGTGGACTGTTTTAAGTATAATCTGAGTAAGGTACGGCAAAAAATTTCTATTGATATGATTGCATGTGGACAAGTGGCGAAAAGAAGCAAGAAGACCAAGCGGTATTTAATTAGGAATTATGGACTTTAAAAGGAGGGCTTATTTTATGAACTTTTACGAACAAATCAAAAATATTTATTTTAAACTCGATAATCTAATTTATTCTCAAGAAAATTATATAGATATATCGTCTATATACGCAGACTTGAATGACCTTTTTTCATACCCTAATTTATCCACCAAGGAGGCAGAGATTGTAAGCGATTTATTGACACTGACAAATCAAGGTAATATACACGGTCTAATTGGATATATGTCAGACGTGCTTGATTCGTACCAAGACCAAGACAACCAAGACAACGGCGACGGATGGGGATATGCTGGAGATAACAAAAAAGACGGTTGGGGCGACAATTACGAGATGGCTTAATAAGAGTTGGGGGATTTTTCCCCCGCTTTTTTTGTTTGTGGGGATTGTTGGAAGGTCAAGGAAATATAAAAAATCAACAAACGAATAAAAACCTAAATATAATATATACACTTAGTAAGAAGGTGATAATAAAAAATGAATAAAACAACAGAATTTTTTTCCATGTTAGGCAAGAACTTAAATGAGAATATTTATCAATTAAATGATAGCTTTAAACAGCTTAATATATCTATACAAAAAGCCGTGGAAAATCCCCAACAAAACATATATTATGCGGTCAATGATTTTCCTGTAATGGCTAATAAATACATATTACGCCAAGCCGACAAGGTACAAAGGTTTAACGCCTTTTATACAGATATTGATATTAAAGATAATAATAACAACCACTTATCAGAAGCAGACCTCAAGCAGAATAAGCAAAGCATATTTACCAAGCTTATAGCTTTACCCTTGCCGCCGTCTGCAATAATCGAGTCAAGGAACGGCTTCCATACATATTGGATTATAGCCAAGGATGCCCGAAAAGACTGTATTCCCATGAGGTGGAGGCGTTTAGAGAATTGCATTTATACATATATATACAATAATGTCAGCAGTGGAGCAGACTCTAAGGCAACAGACGCAACAAGGGTACTAAGATGCCCGAATAGTTATCACGTCAAGCAAGACAGCAAAGAGCCTTTTCTTGTGCAGGTTAAATATTTAAGCCGTTCCTATACGCTTATAGAATTAGAAGAACATTTCCCCGCCATTCATAACAACGAGCCACAAGAAAAGAAGGAAAAAAAGCAGGATAAACCGCAAGAGGTTAGAGCGGTAACACCTGCCTGTAGTGATATATACACGGCGATAAATGAGTTAGATTCGGATTACTTTGATTATATACAGCCGTTAAATATGGAATTAGGATGGAACGAAGCGGAAAAAATGCTAAAAAACCAAGATATAAGGGAATTTTTGGGGCTGTCTGTCAACCTTAAACAGTCCTTTAAATCTGTACTGCGACAGGATAAAAACCCATCTTGTACAATCTATAATAATAACGGCGTATATATTTTTTGTGATTTTGGGGTTGGCTTTACGGCTGATATTATTAGACTTGTGTCAACAACAGCGAATATAAAATATTCTAAGGCTGTCAAGTGGTTGTGTGCTGTCTATGGTATACAGCTTTTAGACAGTTTTAAAAATGGTAAAACTGACGTTGAACCGCTTATATCTGAGAATATACAGACACTTGAAAAGACCGCAAAGGAAGCGGAGGCAAAAGGTATATTTTTTATTGGCTCTGTAATTGAGCTTTATAGAACCATTATGGATATATGGAAAAAACAGGTTGAAGAATATAATATAAATAATCCGTCAGATTGTCGCCTTATGCTTGCAAGTAATTATTTGGCAGATTTAGCGGGGAAAGACCGCAAGACTACACGCAGACAATTATTAATCCTGCAAGCATTAGGAATTATTAAGCGGGTGGCAAATTCGAGGGCTAAAAAAATCAAGTATGGACATAAAACTAATACTTATATGATTATGGAGCTTGATTCAACCGAGATATTAGCCAAGGCTCGGGACTTATTGGAAATTTGTCCAAATCCATTGTCCAAGCTCACAGAAAAGCAATTCAATTTATTTTCTAATTCCAATTATTGGGGTTGTGAATTAGATTTATAAATATTTATGGGGTGTTCTGTTTTAGTACACCCTTTTTCTTTATCATTCATTAGTTAATTGTTTTTACCTTAAATTCCCCATAGAACATATAATAATATATATTCATATTATTTTTTTTTTATTTCTATATCTATTACTATTCTATTTCTATATTCTATATATCTATATATTAATTAATAGTAATAAGTAAGTAATAAGGATAGGAGCCACCGCCACCAAGGCGGGGCGACGATTAACAGACATTACTATATATTTAATACCTGAAGCATTAAATTAGTGCGTTAGGCTCAGTTTTTAGTAGCCGAATTTTCGACTACTAACCAAACCTCGTTGCCAAAATGACAGTTTTAGTGGCTCAAAAATCAGCCACTACCCAAACCTCGTTGCCAAAAGTGGCAACAGTAACAACCTCCACCACCAAACCACCACCAAACCCAACCAAAAAGCCCGCAAGCATTGATTTATATAGGCTTATGGGGGGCGGTATTTTACCGCATCCCAAAACTCAATCCTAAATTGGGACTGAGTTATTCCCCACTTGTGGGGAAAATGATAAAACGGTGAATGATTCGTTCACCGTTAAAGGAACAACGTTGTTACTACTAATTTTCTAGTACATACTAATTACTAATTTACTACTAATTTTTTTAGTAGCTACTAATTACTAATTTACTAATTACTAATTTTTTTTAGTACCTACTAAATTTTTAGTAATTACTGTTATATTTTTAGTAGTTATTGAATATATTAATAGTAGAAAACAATATACTAAAAAATTACTAAATTTGAGGTGTTAAAAAATGAAAAAAATGATTAAATGTCTAAATAACAACAAGGTATATACAAGCCTTAACGAAATTAAAGAAGACCTTGATATTAATACAAGTAATATCAATAAGGTTTGTACAGGCAAACTAAAAAGCGTTGGCGGTTATCGGTTTGAGTATGTAGATACTAATACTAATTTAACTACTAAAAAATTAGTAGGTACTAATACTAATTTACCTACTAAAAAATTAGTAGGTACTAATAATTCAGATACTAATACTAATTCAGATACTAAAAAATTAGTAGGTACTAATACTGATTCAGATTGGAAAAAAATCCCTCAAGTCATTGAGTACAGACAAAAAGCCCTTGCTAAAATGCAGGAGCAAAAAAACAGGATAGAAGAACTTGAGGCAGAATTGGCAAGGCTGAGGGCAACAACACCACAGCCACAGCAGGAAAACGACGGATGGGACGAGTATGAGCGGGAGCTTGAGGCAAAAGAAAAAAATCCTGTTATGGAAAATAAGGAAAAACCACAACCAAAGCCTCCGATTATTGAAAAGCCAACACCAAAAAATCCATACTTGCAGGACGAGGAGGAGGACTGTTGGGATTTTATCGACGATGACGACGAAGAACAACCCGCCGTAAAATCCGACTTATCTGAAGAAGACAAAGCTTGGGAAGAAGATTTCAAAAATCACCCTCAATGGGAATGTGGTATAAAACACAAATAACTATCTAACAAAAATGTTATATAGGTTATGAGATAACAAACAAATATTCTATTTATCCTACTAGGTGGAAAAGTCCACCTAGTTTTTTATTGTCCAATTTTTCGCCCACCATTTAACTAACGTTATTTAATTATAAGTCAAAAAATCAAAAATAGCAGCTATGTACGCCGCCACTGTAAGGGGGCCAGACGCTCCTGGCTAGGTTTTAGGGCTTGCGAATATAAATATACATAAATTTTCGTTGCGTTGATTTCGTTATTATTCCAGTATAATTGCTAATTTAACTTTATAATTAAATATAAACCAATACAATACTTATTTATTTACGTTTTATTTGGTTTTGAACAAAATAATTTATTAGCTAATAATCGTAAACCACTCAACCCGCATGGATAAAGGGATTGGGGGATTATGTATTTATTGTGGGGGATTGGTAGGGAATGGAAAAAAATATAAAAATTTTCCCAAATCTGTTATATATTTGGAACGTTCTGAATATACTATATATGTAACAGGGAACACGGACAAAGAAAAAAATACACCTTCTTAATTTTTTTGTTTATTCATTTTAAAATAATCACTTTTAAAAAATCCTTCTTTCTTTATTGGTTTTTATTATCATTTATTATCAATTGAGTTCTATAAGCCTAATTTATAATCCGTGTTCCTTTTTTAATATGACCGCCAAAAAAAACGGCGGTCTTTTTTATTGTGAATATTTTTTTTCTACTCGCACAAGAACAAATATTTGGTAATAATAATTCTATTTTGTTTATAGAAAATCACAAAACCAAAAATAAAAAAATGAGGTGTTGGATATGATTTATATAATTGATAACGATTATCAAATAGAAATCGACAAAGAAGACTTGGAGAAAATTAGCAAATACAGGTGGAGAATTGACCAAGCGACTGGTTATGTATATTCAGATTTTTTGGGCAAAAAAATATATTTACACAGGTTCATTATGAACGTACATAACAGCAAGGATGGGAAAGTAATTGACCACAAAAACCGTAATAAGTTGGATAATAGGCGGGCGAACTTGCGTATATGTACACACGCTCAAAACTTGCGGAACTTGTCTATATGTTCAAATTCAAATACAGGTTATAGGAACATATACCGAAAAGGCAAAAAATTTTGCCTGATGTCCAACTATCAAGGACATGTGACATATTTTGGAACTTACTCAAGCATCCAAGAAGCATTAAACGCCAAAATCCAATTATGGCGGGACTTGTGGGGTATGGATATACAAAAAGACGTTTTAAAGGCAACGATGGAAAAATGGAATATTGAAAATGATATACAGAACTATGTATTGGAAGGACTCGGAGAGGTGGTTTGATATGTTGATTAAGATTACAGTAATAATTTTTCTAGCGTTCGTTTTATGTATTTTCGTGGGGGTGTGTAGTTAATGGCAAAAACAAGCGGAATTAACTCAAGTGGAAACAGCAGACGGAGCGGAGCGGGAAAACAGGAACTAGGAATTAACAATTATATCAATTATGTATATACCTACGAAATGGTTTTAAAATTGATTAGAAACAAAGCTTTGATTATATCGGACAGGGACAACGGCTCTTATAATTCGGCTGAATTACTTATAGACCTTGAAGCGATAGAGAAAAAATACTTAACTTATGAGCAAAGAAAAATCATAAAACTAAAATATGAATATATGTATACCAATCAAGAGGTTGCAGAATTATTAGGTTGCGAAAGAAAAAAAGTAGGGCGAATATTGGCAGACATAGAGATAATACTGCAGGAGGTTTTGCCAAGTGGTTTATAATCCTTTTCAAGATATTAAGAATTATAAAGAATATACGGAAAATGAAATAAATGATTTAATCGAACAAGCGAATAACTCTAAATTTCTTTATGATTATCTAATAGACCGTTTATATTTTTATGATAACAATAAAAGAAATACCAAACAAGACGACTACAATATATTAACGGCTCGAACCCTCCACAAGCGGGAACATAACGAAAAAGAAATAAATTTAAATTATTTTCCGAATTATGGGACATAAAGTCTAAAAATAAGGTATTATATTATAGAAGATAAAATATTTAAAAACAGGTGACTTGTTCGCCTGTTTTTTTATTTTGTGGTGAGGTGGTTTGTATGCTTGTGGCTTGTGGACGTTGTGGAAAGATACACGAGCGGGGAGCGTGCGAGGAAAAACCATTAACCACTTACAGGAAGAAAACAACAAAGCAAGTACAAATCCGACATAGTACAAGGTGGCAACGAGTGAGGGAACAAGCATTAGAACGTGATTGTTATTTGTGTAGGCTTTGCCTTGCAGACGGTTTTATAAATCATAATTCACTTGAAGTACATCATATTGTCAAGATAGACGAGAATGAGTCATTGGCTTATGAGTTGGACAATATCATAACTCTATGCCAACAGCACCACATGGAAGTGGAAGACGACAAGACAAAGCGGGATTATCTCAGAGAATTGGCAAGCGAAAAGCCAACAATATGATTACATACCCCCCTATGGTTGGAAAATATTTATTAGCTAATAATTATTTGCCCTGAACGTGCTATCACATTTACAAATATTTCCCCTAATAATTGATAATAATTCTTGATTAGACTATGAAAAAGAGGTGAGCAGGATGGCAAGACAAGCAAGAACGACAAGCGGAACAAAAAAACATTTGACTAAGGCAGAAAAAAGCAAAAGGCAAGAAATAGAAAATATAATCACCGAGGATATACCAAACGAACCACCTGCAGACCTAACAGAACCACGGCGGGAAATATACAAGTTTATTGTTAGCACTTTGAATGATTCGGGAATTATAAAAAAGCTTGATTTAGAAGTTATCAAACAAGCATGTATAACCATTGACCGCTTGCATACTATAGACCAATTAATTGATACTGAAGGGCTAACCAATAAGAACCTACTAACAGCCAAAAACCAATTATTCACGCAATTCTTAAAAATCGCTGACTTATTAATGATGTCGCCACAATCAAGGGCAAAGCTCGGAGCGGTCAACGTAAGAAGCAAAGAAAAAGACCCTTTAATTGAGCTACTGGAGGATATGGACGGCGGTCTAAATGAGTAATAATAAGGCGGTATTATACGCCGAACAAGTAATTAAAAAACAAATCCCCGCTCCAAAATATGTCAAAAAACAGTGTAAAGAATTTCTTTCAATTGCCAAGGGAAAAAATAAAAAATATGTATTGGACAACAAGAAAATTGAATTTATTGAAAAAACCTTGTCACTTCTTGTTATGCCTAAAGGCTTAAAGGCGGGCGAACCATTATCCCGATGCCTTGCAGGATTCCAATGGCTTCTAATTATTGCTGTACTCGGAACGGTTTACAGGGACAACCCCAAAAAACGCAGGTATGAAACAGCCGTTCTTGAAATTGCGAGGAAGAGCGGGAAGACCCTACTTGTGGGAGTTATCTTTATCCTGCTTTTTTTGCTAGAGCCAAAATTCTCAAAATTCTATAGTGTAGCTCCAGATGGCTCATTAAGCAGAGAATGTAAAGACGCCATTGAGTCAATAATCAAGTCTTCACCCGCCCTTAATGGCTTATATCAAAACAAACAAAAGTTTAAAATATTAAGGGATTCAATTAAATTTTCTATTAAAGAGTCGGAATATAAACCGCTTGCCTACTCAAATAACCGTTTAGATGGTAAATTACCAAATGTTTTTTTGGCTGACGAGGTTGGAGCACTTCCAAACAATAGTGCCATTGAGTCCATGAGGTCGGGACAGCTTACAATTTTGAACAAGCTTGGCTTTATAATTTCCACCAAATACCCTTCAGTTAATAATCCTATGGAGGACGAGGTGGAGTACGCAAAAAAAATATTAGACGGCTCAATAAAAAATGATAGCGTATTCGCCTTATTATACGAGCCCGACAGCAAAAAATCGTGGGCAACAAACGACAAGATTATCCAACACGCAAACCCGCTAGCCTTGGAAATCCCCGAAATTATGGACGATTTACGGAACAAACGCCAACAAGCGATTGAGCAACCCTCACGAAGGGAAAATTTCTTGTGCAAACATTGTAATATCATTCACCAATCAACCGCTGAAAGTTATGTGTCAATAGACGATTTAAAACAATGTCAAGTAGATAATATAAAATGGCAAGGTCGGGAGGTATTTGTTGGCTTGGATTTGTCAATGTCGGGCGATAATACCGCCGTTACATTCCTGTCATTCGATGAGTATGGGGATTTATTAATAGAACCTATGTGCTTTATACCTAGCGGAAAAATACAAGAAAAGTCAAAATTTGAAAAATTGGACTATCAATCATTTATAGACAGCGGGCAAGTAATAGCTTGCGGGGATTCGGTTATAAATTATGGTGATATAGAACAATATATATTATCCATTGAGAATACTTATCAATGTAAAATAAATAGTGTTGGATATGATAGATATAACGCAATAAGTACCGCAAATAAATTACAATCTGAAGGGCTTGAATGTATCGAAATCAAGCAACATAGTAGTGTTTTACACGCTCCGATTAAATTACTTAGTGAATTAATTTCTAATAACAAAGTCAAGTTTGTTTTTAATGATTTATATATACAGAATTTTTTAAACGCTAAATGTACTTATGATACCAATTTGAATAAATATATCAACAAAAAGAAATCAAGCGGAAAAATCGACATGGTAATGGCGACAGTAAACGCCCTTTATCTTGCCCAGCAAGCGGAATTGCAACGCCAATCAGCAGGTTGGAGCGTGCAAATATAACATTATTTTTGAGGGAGGTGATTATGATATTTAATAGATTAAAACAAATGTTTGGAATAGAAAAACGAATGTCAACTGAAGAACTATCAGACGTATTAAGGGGTGGGCTAATTGGTAGTAATTCCATAACAAAAGCTCAAGCGTTAGACATCCCCGCCGTCAGTGCAAGTCTTGATTTTATCGGGGGGACGGTGGCAGGTCTTCCAATCAAGTTGTACAAAAAAACAGACAACTCAACAATGGAAGTAACTGATGATTACAGATTAAAGTTACTTAATCAAGAAACAGGGGATTTGTTAGACAGCCACCAACTTATAAAAGCCTTAATTAGTGATATGTTGTTATGTGGCGAATCATATTGTTATGTGGAGCACGACCGCAACAAAATAGCTGGCTTGTATTATGTAGACAACAATTATGTACAAATAATTAAAAACGTAGACCCGATACACAAGACCGCCACAATTTATATTAATGGCGTGCAGTACCCAGATTTTGAAGTCATGCGAATAACAAAAAACACAAAGGATGGCTTGACAGGTTCGGGCGTACTTGATACTAATTCGTTATTGTTATCCTGCATGTATAACGCCCTAAAGTATGAAAATACCGCAATATCAAGCGGGGCAAAGCGTGGATTTTTAAAAAGCAAATACAAATTAACAAAAGACATGTTAGCCGAATTAAAAAAGTCATGGCGTAAATTATATTCGGGTGATAGTAATTCTAATAGTGACGTGCTTGTTCTTAATGAGGGCATCAGTTTTGAAAGTGCAAGCAATAACGCAACCGAGAATCAGCTAAACGAGTCCAAAACAAAAAACACAGCCCTTGTGTATAACTTGTTTGGATTATCAGAATCCCTTTTTGACGGCTCTAAATCAAATAGAGATTGCTATTTAAACGCCATTAAAACCGCCGTGTTACCTGTAGTTAGTGCGTTAGAAACAGCACTAAATAAATTCTTGTTATTAGAGCGTGAAAAGTCAAGTTATTTCTTTAAAATTGATACATCCGAAATCCTTAAAACAAGCATAACAGACAGGTATAACAGCTATAAAACTGCAATAGAATGTGGCTTTATGTCGGTTGACGAGGTACGACACGCTGAGAATTTACCACCATTGGGGATGGACTTTATAAGATTAAACCTCGGTTCAGTGCTTTATTATCCGAATACAAAAACCATATACACACCGAATACAGGAACTTATACAGACATTACCAACCAAACCATTGAGGGGGGTGAACAAGAATAATGAAAATTGAATTACGACAAGACAATACAGTACACTTGTGCGGTTACGTCAATGTGGCAGAACGAGAATCCCGCCCACTTGTTGATGGACAAGGCGAATTTATCGAAGTTATCGGAAGTAAAACATTCGCCAGAGCCTTGGAAAAAAACGAGGTGGGCTTAATGTATAACCATCAACGAGAACTAACACCATTAAATTTTGAACTTTACGAGGATAATATAGGTCTTTATGCCGATGTAGTTATAAATGATAAGGAAATTTATAATAAGGCAAGAAAAAATAAACTAACAGGGTGGTCTTTTGGCTTTTCAAACGCTAAAAGCACATGGCGAAAACGTGAGGATGGGATGCGACTGAGAAAAATTACTGACTTTGATTTAAAAGAAGTATCTATTTTGAGCGTTACCCCCGCATATGTCGCCACAAGTATTGAATGTCGGGACGGAGAAAAAACCCTAAAAGAGTATAGGCAAGAAGAAACAGACAAACCTGAGCTAATTACGGATGCCCGCCCCGACTTAAACAGTATGGTGGAAGGGTTGCGGGATATTGGAGAACCCGACCTTGACTATTTTTTGACACAAAAAAAACACTTTGAAAGCTTAAAAATAAGGTAATAAACATTATCTATTTTTATACATGCCACTCTTTGGAGTGGTTTTTTAATGCAAACAATTATATTTATTTATTTTATGGAGGTAATTTAAACAATGAACTTTAAGGAATTAATTGAAAGACGTAATGAACTTGTAGAAACAATGGACAAAATTTTTAAGGATGCTGAAACTGAAAAGCGTGCCTTGAACACAGAAGAAAATGAAAAGTATGATTCTATCATGCAGGAAATCCGTTCCATTGACAGCACCATGAAGAAGTACGAAGAAGCCCGCAGTATTGACAACGTAACCGCCAAGGAAACCAAGGCAGACGATACTGAAGAAAGAGCTTTCATTGATTTTATTCGTTCTGAGAAACGTGACTTGAGTGCCGGCGATAACGGAGCAATCATTCCACAGAGTATTGCAGACAGAATTATTGAAAACGTCCGCAATATCGCCCCTGTATATGAGCTTGCAACCAAATACAACGCAAAAGGAAATCTTATTTTCCCTGTATACGACGAAGCCGAAAGCTCCATTACTACAGCATACGCACAGGAATTTACCGCATTAAATAGCAAGAGTGGAAAATTCACTTCTATTAAGCTCGGTGGACATTTGGCTGGGGCTCTTGTCAAGATTTCTAAGAGCCTTATTAATTCCGCTGAATTTGATTTGCTTTCCTATGTTGTTTCTAAAATGAGTGAATCCATCGCCCGCTTCTTGGAGTGCGAACTCTTAAAGGGTGAAGGTGGGGACGAAAAGATGACAGGCGTATTGGCTGATACAAATACTCCTGTAGTGGAAGCAGGAGCAGGTACAGCTATCACCGCTGATGACTTGGTAAAACTTCAAATCGAAGTACCACAGGTATATCAAGCCAACGCCGTGTGGGTAATGTCTAAAAATACCCTCCTTGCAATTCGTACCCTCAAGGACGAAGAAAAGAGATATATGCTTCAGGAGGATATTTCCGCTCCATTCGGTTATGTTCTTCTTGGAAAGCCTGTTTTCGTTTCCGACTCTATGCCTGAAATTGCGACCAAGGAAAAACCTGTAGTTTACGGCGACTTTTCTGGTATGTTCGTGAATATTCGCCCAAGTGTTGAAATCCAGGTACTTGCTGAGAAGTACGCAGACGAGCACGCTGTAGGCGTTGTGGCTTGGATTGAAGCTGATTCCAAAGTTGCCGAAAAACAGAAGCTTGCAGTATTAAAGATGGCTTAAGAGGTATAAAAGTCATGGCAAAATATAAAGTTAAAGTAAGCTATGGCGGTCTTGTTAGTGCTACAGCAGGGGAAATTGTTAGTTATACAAATAAATCTGTTATCAATGACCTGCTGAAAGCTGAATATATTACAGAATATAAGGAAGTGAAAGCGGGCGATAAAAAGCCCGCCGAACCTTCCAAAGCTTCTACTGCTGACAAAACCCAAACCGCCAACAAAAAGCGAACAAAGAAGGAAAATAAAGAGGACTGATGCAGTATGAAGGTATCAGACATAAATACAGAAATTTTAAAAAATTATTTGAGAATTGACACGGATGACGATAACGAACTACTGGAACATATTAAAAACGCTAGTATTGATTATTGTCTACACTACACAGGGCGAACAATGCAGGAATTAGAACAATATAATGATATTCCTTTAGCCGTTTTATGCTTGTGTGCTGACCTGTATGAAAACAGGGAATACACAACAAGCAATATAAATATTAATCCTGCGATTGCTCAGATATTAGGCAGTCATTCAAATAATTTATTATGAGGTGATTCTGTAATGAAAATAGGACGTATGCGTTATAGAATTACTTTACAATTCCCCAGCGACGGCGTGGATGACTATGGAAATGCTATGGACTCATGGCAAGACCTTGCCACCGTATGGGCTGATATTGTCCCCATGTCGGGGCGTGAATACTTGACAGCTTCACAAGCAACTTCAGAAACCACATTTAAAATTTATATTCGGTATATAGAAAATGTAAACGCTAAAATGCGTATATTGTACAATAACAAAATATTTGAGATTCTTGCAGTATTGGGTGATAAAAGGTCGGGTATGCTTACGTTAATGTGTAAAGAGGTGGAGTAAAATGTCAAAAAAGAGTAATTTTTTGGACAACACCACGTTAAAAATGATTTCTGAAAAAGTAAGCAAGACCACCAAACAAGCTCTGCAGGAATGTTCTGAAATGTTAGTAAACGAAGCAAAAAGCCGTTGCCCTGTAGATAGTGGCAGACTAAAAGACAGCATACACGCAGAAAAACGCAAGGGTGGAACAAAGTACCAAGTAGTTGCCGATGCCAAGGATGACCAAGGGCGTTTTTATGGTCGGGTTGTAGAATATTCGCCTAAAATAAATCGCCCTTTTATGTATCCAGCGATGGACGCATTAAAAGAACAAATAAAAGATAAACTGATTAACGCCGTTCGTGACGGGCTAAAAAAATGAGGTGATATAATGGAAATAATTAAAAATGTAGTCAAAGAACTAAAAACACAACTAAAAATAAATGTATATCACCATTATTCGCCAAATAATAAAGATTTCCCAAATATTATATACAGTGTTATAAGTGACGTTCCCGCCCTTCATGGCGACGACAAAGAATTAAATTCAAACATAACAATACGCCTTTATCTAATCACAAAGGACGGCAATTATTACGACTTACAAAAATCAATAAATACAATCATGTCAAATCTAGGTTTTAGCCGTGGACAATCCACGGAATTAACACAGGATAATTTCAAGGTTAAAACCTTAGATTACAAAATATCAATTTAATATATAAATAACTATAAAACTAAAGACCGCTTATACATGGCGGTCTTATTTTTTTTGGAGGTAAAAAAATGACACAATCTAACATCACAAATTCACCATTTATTGGGCTGAAGAACTTTCACGTTGCAGAATTAACAAGCGATAACGCAGGTGCTGAACCTGTATATGATACTGTTATTAGTATTCCACACATTCGTTCTATTCAAATCAAGGCAAGCAACGCCAACGCATCCCTTTATGCCGATAACCAAGCAATCGACAGTGCATCCGTTACTAGTGAATACGAATTAACCATCGAAACTGCAACGCTTCCATTGGAGTATAAGGCTTTATTATTGGGTCACGCAATCAAGGATGGCGTAATGGTAGCGGGTAAAGATGACGTTGCACCTTATTTTGCTGTCATGTTTGAAAGCACAAAGAGAAATGGCAAGAAACGTTTTTGTAAATTCTTAAAGGTACAGTTTAGCGAACCTGACGAAAATCCAAAAACCAAGGGTGAAAATATAGATTATAATACCCCTACGTTGACCGCTAAAGCTATCTACCGCACCAGTGACGGCACAGCTTATAAACAGGCAGACGAAGAAGCTGGCTACACAGAGGAAACTGCAGGTACTTGGTATACTGAGGTTTAATTATCATGGACAAGCCAACTATTACAATAAATAATAAAACAATCACCCCAGCCCCGCCGAAAATGAAGGTATGGAGGCTATTTTTACAGGAAGCCGAAAAAGACCACGAGGGCGAAAGTTTGGAGGAATTTTTGGAAAGTCAAACCAATTTATTAATTGAAGGATTTGGCAGACCCGACATTTTAAACGCTGAAACCGTGGAGGATGTTGAATTATCCGACATTGTACCAACAGTTAAAGCTTTGTTTTCGTGGATTCAAACTGAAACCTTCTCTAAATTAAACGAATTACCAAAAAACAAGTAAGCGGGGACGGTGAAGAACTTTCCCCGCTGGAAAGCTTGCTAAATTATTACTTGACTTTGCAACAAAATTACGGTTGGACAGTCAACGAAATAGATGACACCGAAATTAGTATTTTATTGGCTCAAATGGTAATAATGAGCAAAAAAAATAATCAAAAACAGCAGACATATATAGACGACATTTTATAAGGGGGGAGCAATCCCCCTATTTTTTTAGAAATTAAAAGGGGTGATTATTACGGCAAAGGGAACGGAAATTGATAAGTTATATATAAGTCTTGGATTAGATATTAAAGACTTGCAACTTGGTTTTGACACGGCTGGAAAAACGGTTAATCAAGCTATTGCCAAACTTAACGCAGAAAACAAAAAAATAAAACTACAAACAGATATAGACCTTAATAAAATAAAAGGCTATGGCTCTGAACTTGATAAAATTAAAATACAATATGAAAGTATCAACCGACAGCTAGACATACAACGCCAAAAAGAAGCTATTTTACAAGCCCAATTACAAAGCAGTATAAAAAATCACGGCTCAGACCACTATATAACGTTAAGGGCTGAAATGGCGTTATTAAATCAGCAAAAAAATGTGGCGGGGCTTGAGAGTCAGCTAAGACTATTAGGAAACCAATTAAATACTATTCCTGTAAAAAGTAATACAGCCTTTTCTTCATTGTCAAAAGGTGCTTTAACCGCCAAAAATGGGATTAACAAATTAACGGACGGTTATACACTTTTAAACGCCAAACTGGCAGCGTTTATGGCGGTTGCGGGGACTGGTGCAGGTCTTTTCAATGTCACAAAGGATGCCATGACGGCGGGCAACAGTATCTATAAGCTACAAAAAAGGCTTAACGTAAGTACGCAAGAAGCGGGCGAGTTAAAGAGGGTTTTTACCCTTGCTGGACAAGACATAAACAGCCTTACACCGTTTATCACGAAAATTGATAAATCATTATTGAGTGCGGGTGCGAGTGGCAACGCCACAACTCAAGCCCTTGAGCGGTTTGGGATAACGCTAACAAATGAATATGGTCAACTACTACCTATAAATGCACAGCTTGAACAATTAGCCCAGGGATATAAAAACGCAAGTGAGGCGGGCGAGGTTGAAGCCTTTACCGCTGAAGTATTGGGGGCTAGAGGTTCCGCTCTTATCCCTGTACTAGAGGAATATACAGATTTATTGTCAATCAGTAAATCTGTTAAAACCACAGGACTTTTAAACCCTACCGACGCACACGAAACCTATTTACAATGGGAAAAAATGGAAATGGAGATGGGGCAGTTAAAATTGGCTCTAGGTTCTGCGTTGTTACCTGTCAGCAAAGAGATGATGCCTGAAATCATAGAAATGTTTGAGGGTTGGATTACTTTAATCCGTGACAATCGGGAAAATATCCAACTAATGGGCGAAATCCTTATAGACAGCATGACAACAGCGGGCGATGCCGTGCGAACCGTCGCAGACGCTCTTGAGGCTGTAGGTGTGAATGGCGAAAACGTCGGTTCAATATTAAAAAATATAAAAGCTGAATTCGATGCGGGGTATGGTGGGGCGTTGCTTGCTTATGCGGGAAACCCAACGATGATGCCTCTTATAGGGGCAACTTTAATGAGCTTTGATGACGTACAAGCCCAACGCCAACAAAATGACCAGCAGGAAGAAGCCCAAAAAGCATTAAAAAGCTATTACGACGATATAAATAAACGTAGTCAAGAACGCCAAAGACAAATCCAAGCAGAAACACAAGCACAAAAAGCCCAGCAAAGACAACAAGAGGAACAAGCAAAGGCAACGGCAGAACTGCATGAGTCTTTGTATTCCTTAACCCATACGGATTTGGAAACACAATTACACTCTATAGATGTTTCTATGCAAAAGTGGAAGGATAAAGGCGTTGCGGAGGCTGAAATAGAAAAGGCGACACAGCAACAAAAAGCCAAGATTATCAAGGAATTTAACGACAACGTTATCGACAAAATAAACAGCGTTTGGAAGTCAGCATATCAAAACAGATTAGACGAAATCGAGAAGGAAAAAGAAGCCTGGAAGCAAAAAGGCGTGGATGAGGTAAAAGCCACGGAATGGGCAGAAGAACAAAAACGCCAGTTACAACAAGAAACCGCCCTTAGTATGTTTAAGCAGAATTACAAATATCTCAAGCTTTACCGTAAGGCTATGGCGGGCGGTGGCTCGGAAGAAGAAAAGCAAGCGAACGCTATAAACTCCATTATTGCTGAAATGAGAAAAGACGCTAATTTGCCAGCCGATGCATGGACTACTAAGGCAGAAATAGCGGGATTTAGCCAAGCTATGAAACAGGCGAACGATAATATAATTCCTATTTATGACTCAATGCCTAATAGGTGGATTCTGAAAGGGACAGACGCAATCCCGATGTTTAGCCCCGAATATGCCAATAATATGCAAAACTTAAACACAGCAACGCCAACGCCACAAGCACAGCAAGAGGATATTAACTATAATTTGAATGTTCGTGTTGAAGGTTTGGAGGACGTTAGCAACGAGGTTGCACAGAGTGCTGCTAAAAAGATTCTTGATATTATGCCAAGCAACACAACTAACATAAATATAAGTTATGGGGGTGCTTAATAATGAAAATTAAAATAGGCGACGCTGTAAGTTTGTCAACCCCCGACAGCTTTAAGGTCGTAACAGATGACCGCCAAACCATGATACAGACAGACGGCGGGAACGTCGTACAGGACTATGGACACATAGCTTCAGGCGACAAGATAACAGTAACAGCCACATTCCACAAGGACAATTTTATTTTAGTTTGGAACTACTTCCAAAATAGAACCCTTGTTAATTTCCAAGACCCATCGGGTATAACATGGCAGGACATGAGGGTAAAAGTAATATCATACGGCTATTATGCTAGGTTTGAAAATTATATTACTTGTGAGCTTGAATTGTGGACTATATAATAAATATTTTTTATGGAGGAATTAAACGATGATTAATTTATACACCAATAATCCAACAGCAGGACAAAAGGATGGTACACTAATAAGCCAAGACCATACCAATACTGCACCATTAGCAATTACTTTGAAATTATCCGAACAAAAAGCGGTAAAGTGTGCTATCCGTACTGATGCAGGTTATAAAACCACGGATGGCGTAAATATAAGTTTTGCTTATTATGACGGTACAGAATACCAAACCACAGGCGGAAATATTAATAATTGGTATGTATGCCTTGATAATAATTATTCTTCAGCAGAAAACGCCTTGACTAATGGAACATGGAATCACACAGCCGACATAACCGCCGATATAACAGACGTAAATACAATTATTTGGGTAAAATACGACGCTACAAATGCCACAACACCAATTAACGACGACACAACCGCCGTATGCTTAAAAGCTACTGTTGAAGCCGTTTAAGAGGTGGTTATAAATGAAATATATAAATACTCGTTATGGTCTTTTTGATTCCAATTCTTTTACGGGTTGGCTATCTGATGGCATTACAGGCGGGGATGGTAAAATATCAATCCCCGCTGAAACAACAAAATTATATTTTTCAATGGAATTGTATACAACACAAAGCTACGATACTGCGAACTGCTGGCCAGTACAAATATATTTTTCCGACGGTGCTTATAATACTGAAATTTTATCAACCGTGCAGTTAAATGTTTACGCTGACAAATCATTAATCTATCTTAAGACTAATGAAATCACCCGCCTCCAAACACCGTATACTATAGGTAAATGGCATAAAGTGTATCTTGTTATTGACACGATAGCGGGTACAATAGATTTTTATTTGGATGGCGACAAGGTAGGAACATATACAGAATATGTTCAAACAGGCGTAAAGGCTATAGGCTGTAAAATAAAATTAGCCAAGTCAAAAACAAATAGCTCAGTATACACCAAAGCAAGAAATATAATAATTTCAGACCATTATTTTTCTCAGGATGAGGAAATTATATTTATACCTGCAACCGTTACAAATAACGGCTTTTCCTATGATAATAATAGCGGGTATTATAGCACAGAAACAGAAAATAGTACATTACAACTAACACCTGACTTGTCTGTATTGGACGGCTACAGGGTAACAGCTTGCAACGTTTTTCCTGTTACTCAGACTCAAGGCGATACAATCAAGAATTTAAAATGTGATATGGGGGATTATTCAAAAACAAATGAAATAAGACAAGGCATGTATTTTGATAATTTACCAACGAGCATAAGCAACATAACCATAACGGCTAAAAAATAAGGGGGTGTGTTAAATGTCAACAAGTAGTATAAGCACGCCCCGAATATTAGCCACAGCAATTTTTAAAAGACCTGTAAGCATAAGCACGCCCCAAATTTTATGTACTGCTGTACGGTCAACAGCAAAAAGCTATTATTTTGATACATCAATAAAAGCCAATAAAGATATTAATGCTAATTATGATACTGTTACAAATATCCAACAATCCATAAACCAACATTATGATACTAATACAGCCGTAAAAGCTGATAAAGTGCAGTATTATGATACACAAACCCGCTTAAATGCTGATAGTATACAATATTATGATACTAATATAAGCGTTGAGTCAAAGGATAAAAAAACATATTATTATGATACTTATACAGCCGTAAACGCAGACGCTACAAGGCTTTTTGATACGTCAATTAGTATTCATAAAGACATAAACGCTAATTATGATACGGCTATAAAAACCAATGCAGACATAAATAAGTATTATGATACTAAAATTAAATCTATTACAGGCGAAACCGTAATACAGTATTATGATACTGTTGCAAAGGTCAACGCAGAAGCAATATATTTTTATGATACCTCTTTAAATTCTCCACATGATACGACTATACACACAGACCCAACGCCAACAAATCCATTTATCCCAGCAAAGCAGGAACAAAAAAGCGGGGTTGTTAGTGTAAGTATCACTTTGCAAGAGTTGACTTTATCCGACAGCTTTACAATGGACACAACGGACAATATACAAATATTGGACTTTGTAAGCGGTAAAATATTAGATTTTCCATACCTGTACAGGGTTGGCGAAACTAACCAACAAGACAGGATTATAAGCCTAAAGGGTATGTATGATTGCGACGAAATTTTGTACAGGTCTATTAATTATAATTATGGTAATCAAACCCATACACTACAGGAACACGCTGAAAAAATAGCGGGGGCGTTAGGTAAACGCCTTGTATATCATGCCGATAATTTCCAACATTCCCAAAAATGGATTGGCGATGGACAAACCTATGAAAGTATTATTTCTAGCTTGTTTGGTTGGTCTAGCTCCATACCCCACAAAGCAATAAATGTTTTTATGCGTGCAAAAGATAATTCATTAAACATTATTCAACGTGGACAAGAAGCTAATATTATAGATATTTCCAATACAGCACACACAAGACCTGTAATCAATAGAAGTCTTGAACGCACGATGATAAATTATTCTAATAGTAGCGGGGCAGGACACGATACAGGACACAATTTATATGTTGAACCGCTTCCATTTTGGGGGACTCTTAAAATGGGGGACGCTATCTGCAGTTATCAATCGGGCTATTTAGTCAGAGAAGAAAATAACGGCGATAAAACAACATACGACTATACAGGCGATGGATTCGGGCAGAATAAATATTTATATCGCAAGACCACAAATCACGCTGATGGCTCAGTTACAACCACAACATATGATTATAGCAAGACAAAATCGGGGGTAATGGTATTAGGTAGTGAAACAGAAGTAACCAAGGACAAGGATGGGAACGAAACAGTTAGAAAAACCGTTCACGCCCCATTAGGAGGCGGGTTTTATGGAACTTCTGTATACATAGATGGTGAATACCAAGGTAGCTCCATTGGTACAGGTTCACCTGCTTCTGTTGCGTCTAGGTATTTAACAAACCAAGAGTCTATTACTTTAGGCGGTGCTAATTACGGCGATGGCGAAAACCCGCTTGGTAATGGTAATATGTTAAAGGAAAGTGTAAATGTACCTACTACAGATAAAAGCGTAATGAATAGTTATTTGAATGAATTGAAATGGTTGAATAGACGTATTAAAGAAACTGTTTCTATGGATATATATAACTATAGTCATGTTATTGATTTTTCCGAGCGGGTACGGTTTAAAGGTAACGAATATTATTTGCAAAGTAACAATATTACCCAAACCACCAAAGAACTAAAGCAAAGCATTACACTTGTTAGATGGTATTAAAAAAAGGGGGGCTGAACAAGTCCCCTTTTATATTGAATATATCTATAGTTATATCAATATATAGAGAATAAGAAAAGAAAAATAGTAATAGATATATATTATTATATGATATAGGGGGAATTTTGGGTAAAAGTCATTAACTAATAAATGGGGGTGAATGAATAAATTGTATCAAACAACAATACAATCAGTAAACGGCACAACAGCCACGGACACAACAGGCAAAGTATATTATATAGCAGGTAACAATAATATTGTCCAAGGTCAGCAAGTATGGAGTGATGGAAAAATTATATATGGAAATACTTTTACAGGCTCACAG